>Ga0315533_1000515_pt1 | contig 33035 bp, 14 predicted proteins | sample SalMarSW160130MG_FD_203081 | JGI IMG/M metagenome (GOLD analysis project Ga0315533, IMG submission 203081) | Salt marsh sediment microbial communities from the Plum Island Ecosystem LTER, Massachusetts, United States - Salt Marsh Sediment SW1601-30 ...
AGGAGAGTATAAATTCTAAATACTAAATCCGAAATACTAAACAATATCAAATGACCAAAATCCCAATGACCTAAACGGTTTTGACCTTTGAATTTAGATATTGGGATTTGTTTAGGATTTCCCTTCAGGTCAGGGGATTGCTTCGGCACTAACGTGCCTCGCAATGACAAAGGGGGGGCGTGCCTCGCAATGACAAAAGAGGCTGTGTCATTGCGGTGAGCTGAAACCCCGAGTGCAGCGAAGGGGCCAAGGCGTGGCAATCCCGGAAAGCAAAACTCAAAAATCAAAGGGCAAAAATGAAAGAGCAGTCAGCAGGTAGCTAATGGCTGACCCCGTGAAATACTATTCCATGGGGTGAAGGCTGAAGGCTGATAGCTGAAAACTGATAACTGGAATCTGCCAAACAATCTATGCTGCTCTTTTTCGCCACAGGAAGTAAGCCAACAGCACGACAGCGACTATCCCTACTACTATCGTCCACCAGTATCGGTTGAGCCATGGTTGTGGTGGCGGCGGGCCTATTTGTCCCACATATAGACTAACCAGAACTGTCTGCGGACTATTGCCTGCGCCGGGGGCAGTTATGGTGATATTGGCGGAATAATTCCCATCCGACATACCCGCTGTATTCACCGATACAGCTACCGATGTCGTATCATGTGCACCCGTGGAGCTGCCGTTTGTCGGATTCTCACTGAGCCAGGCAGCATCATCACTTACAGACCAGTTAAGTATCTCAATGCCTGAGTTCCAAATCCCAAGTGCCTTGTTTGGGGGGGTTGGACCTGCCTCAACAGCAGTGAAATTAACACTTTCAGGCGTGAAGGATATCTGTGGCGCTGCTGAGCTAATATACAGGCTAACAGGAACTACCTGCGGACTATTGCCTGCCTCATCAGCCATTATAGTGATGTTGGTGGAATAATCCCCCACAGACATTCCTGCTATATCAACCGATACGACTACTGTATCATGCTCGCCGGTGGAACTGCCGCTTGTGGGATCCTCACTGAGCCAGGCAGCATCGTCACTCAGCGACCAGCCGAGCGTATCAACTCCTGAGTTCCAGATCTCCAGCGTCTCGGCTGCGTGGGTCAGGCCTCCCTCAACAGCAGCGAAGCTAAACCTTCCGGGCTTGAAGGATATCTGCGGCGCTGCTGAGCTAATATGCAGGCTAATGGGGACGGTCTGCGGACTATTGTTTGCATCATCAGCAGTTATAGTGATGACGGCGGAATAATCCCCGGCAGACATACCTGCTATATCCACCGATACGTCTGCTGTATCATGCTCGCCGGTGGAACTGCCGCTTGTGGGATTTTCGCTGAGCCAGGCAGCATCATCACCCAGCGACCAGTTGAGCGTACCAACTCCTGAGTTCCAGATTTCCAGCACCTTTTCCGCCGGGTTTGAACCTCCTTCAACAGCAGTGAAGCTAAGGCTTTCAGGGTTGAAGGATATCTGTGCCGCCGATGAGCTAATATGCAGGCTAACCGGGACTATCCACGGGCTGTTGTCTGCTCCATCAGCCGTTATAATGATGATGGCGGAATAATCCCCGGCAGATATTCCTGCTATATCAACCGATACGGCTGCTGTATCAAGCTCTCCGGTGGAACTGCCGCTCGTGGGACCCTCGCTAAGCCAGGGAGCATCATCACTCAGCGCCCAGTTAATTGTACCAATGCCTGAGTTCGAAATCTCCAGCGTCTGGTCTGCCGGGTTCGAACCTCCCTCGGTAGCACTGAAGGTGAAGCTTTTCGGGTTACAGCAGATAAGTGGCGTGTCGTATACAGGGACATCTACTTCAGAATCACCTGTTATGGTCTCAACATAAGGTCCTTCAGTGGCAAGATAGTATTCCAGAAAACCATCGAAGGTATGTTTTCCCGCGCAGGCATAATCAGGCACGGTTACCTTATATAACACACTAAATGAAATATCTTTGGCAAAGCCCACGCCGGGCTCCCCAAACCACATAATCTCAGCTTTATTGTCCGTAGCTAAAACAGCATCGGCACTCGGGTTAGACCACATTGTATCAATGGTCACATCCCAACCATCAGGGGCAAGGTCGGCCAGACCAATAGCATTGAACTTATCTTCTGGGGCGGTGAAGGTCACGGTAACATCGAACGTCTGCCCTCTTTCCACAGTCTCAGGCAAAGTTCTGTTTGGATTGGCTTCTTGCGCCAGAGCCGTATCCAGGGGCATGAGGGCAGCAGCCATCAACGCCGCTACAGTAACAAACACTACAAGCAATTTCATTTCACCAATTATACCAACTAGCCTTCTTCCAATGCAAGGGGCTAGTTGCATCCATCCACCCACCGCACTTTAGCTCGGATTTTGCCAGGAGTTAACCGACTGCATAGCCTTCCAGACAAAAAGACCCCACTCCGGATGGTCCGTCGGCCAGTACAGCCACAGATTGACGCTTGTCAGAGCATATGACATGTTGCATACCCTGGGGACAAGCCCGTAATTACCTTCGAAGTCAAAGGCACATCCCGCGGCCAATAGCTCCAGCGTTGTCAGGTTTATGTACAACGGCTCCAGTGGAGGCAGGTAATTTGTATCTAGAGTGAAGTACGTATGTTTGCTAGTGCGGAGCCAATAGTCCCCGATTTCATTGACCGTTATGGTGTAATTCGGCGTGCTTGTATCGCCTGTTATCCTCGAAGCATTTTTATAAAGCGTGACGTTGACATCGGACAGATGGTTAGCATTAACATCACGCGTCTCTCCCACTATATCGCCGGGGACTGTTACCACTACCTCGCTATCTCCCATTGTGCACGATGTATATGGTCCAAATTCACCAAAGCTGTAGTTAAGCCAGCTCAGCGAACAGTTATCACAGGGGAAGTAATGACTTCCCGGTGCGGTAGCCCAGGAGACAGTCACTTTATACTTTGCAGTAAAGTTGGTGCCCTTACTGTAGGGACCATACCAGAGAATTTCCACTTTATTGCCTGCAGCTTTGGTTACATTTGCTGTGGGGGAACACCATGTTTTGTTAGCCTCAACCTCAAAACCGACTGGGGCAAGGTCGGTGAGACCAATAGCACAGAAGTCCTTTATAGGCGTAGTCCAATTAACGAAGACCTCAAATGTGTCGCCAGGATACAGCATATTCGGGCTTGTCAATGTTCCATTAATATATCTAATAACATCGATTTCAAGTTCAAGTAGCAAAAGCACTTGAGAATCACCGGCTATATCTTCACCATAAGGGCCTGCAGAACCAAAATAATATTCAATGTAGCCAGCAAAGGTATAAAATCCTTCCTCGGCATCATCAGGCACAGTCACCTTATACAGTACCGAGAAGGAAGTGCCATTGCTAAACGACCCGCTCCACATAAGCTCTACCTTACTCCCTGTAATTTTAATTGTACTTGCTATCGGAGTGCACCATGTTTCACTAGCGGTGACATTCCAACCATTGGGGGCAAGATCACCAAAGGAGATAAGCCTGAAGCCATCACGAGGCGCAGTGAAGTTCACGGTGACATTGAACGTTGCCCCTCTCTCCACTACCCCAGGCAGAACCCTGGTTGGATTGGCCTCCTGCGCCAAAGCTACAGTGAGAGGCATGAGGACAACAGTCACCACTACCAGCAGAGCAACGAACAGCCGATACAATCCCACCTTCTTGATCATAACAATTAATTATAACAACTAACCCCCTTCCAGTGGAAGGGGGTGTACTCGCTCACATGATTGGTGACACATTAGCCTCCTCCTCCTGTCATTGCGAGGCACGCCCCCCCCTTGTCATTGCGAGGAGCAGTAGCGACGAAGCAATCTCATGCCCCACCGAGATTGCCACGCCTTCGGCTCGCAATGACGGTTTAGTAGCTATCAGCCTTCAGCCATTAGCTAACCATTGACTGCTGACTGCTCTTCCATTTTTGCTCTGTCATTTTGCATTTTGATTCTTGCCTTTTGACTTTCTTTAAGACGTCACCTATCTATCCGAACTAGATCAGGGGGTTAGTTACATCCACCTGACTACCCAAGTCTAGCCAGGATATTGCCACGAGCGATTGCGAAAACATCCCTTAAAAGTATCCATAGGCATCTCCCCACTCACCGTAGTACATACCAATCATAGAAACGTCAAAACCATCTACCTTCCCGCTGCGGTTAAGGTCGGCATTAGGATTCCAATTCCCGTCACCAGGTCTTGAGCCATACGCCATACCGAGCGCAGAGACATCAAAACCGTCAATTTTGTCACTTTCCACGAGGTCGCCCTCACGGGTAGTGCCAAAATCAACCTCAGTGGTAGTATCACTACTTAGCGTTACACTGGTGTTTAGCTCACTCACGCAGGTCCAGTTCTTAATTCCGATATCATAGGTGCCCGGCGTAAGGTTGGTAATGATGAAAACACCAGTAGTGTTAGTAATCGCAGTGCCTGTCCAGGTTACATTGTCGAGATTACCAGGCTCAAACAGCTTCACCTCAAATGGCTCTACCCACCTGGTATTGTTGGTGCCCCTTCCTAGGAAGCTAACATGCCCTTCCAGGGTAGCGCCGATTACCTCAACTTCAGAATCACCTGCTATGTTCTCATGATAAGGTCCACCGGCGCCAAGATAGTATTCGAGAAAACCGTAAAAGGTATAAATTCCTATCGGGGCATAATCAGGCACGGTCACCTTATACACCGCACTAAATGAAGTATTTTTGTCAAAACCCACGCCGGGCTCCCCAAACCAGGCAATCTCCGCTTTATTGTCCGGAGCTTCAACAGCGTCGGCATTCGGGGTGCACCATGTTTCATCAACGGTCACATTCCAGCCATCAGGGACAAGGTCAGTCAGACCGATGGAATTGAACTTATCCGCAGGGGCGGTGAAGGTCACAGTGACATTGAATGTCTCTCCCCTTTCCACCCCATCAGGCAGATTTCTCATAACGCCGATATATGTTACCAATGGTAGAAAATCTTTGTTTGAACCCCCCGTGATATTGTAAGGAGTGTCTCCAAGTCCATCTTCATTGGTATCGTTCCCGGTATAATCCGCCCAGTAATTTCCGCCCATATAAGGACCACCGATGATGTTCGGCCCGGTGCTATTTGTAGTGTTCCAGATGTTGGTTCCATCATCGTAGGCATTGTTCATGTTATTGAAGTAGTTGTTGTAGATGGTATTGTTGCTCGAACCACCCACGTCGATGCCCCACGTGTTGTTTGAGGCGGTGTTGTTGATAAGCATGTTACTGTTGCTCGAAGAATTCAGGCAGATGCCCAGGTGATTTGAGTTTGCGGTGTTATTGCTGACCGTGCTGTGGCTCGAATGCTCCAGGCAGATGCCATATTGCGCGTTGTTTGAGCAGGTGTTGTTGCTGAGGGTGTTGTTGCTTGAAGAATACAGGCGGATACCGTAGTAAGTATTGTTTGACGCATTATTGTTGGTGAGTGTGTTGTAACTGCTCCCAGCAAACAGGTAGATGCCATAGCAGTTGTTTGTTGCATTGTTGCCCGAAACGTTGCAGTCATTCACTCCACTGCCAAGATATATTCCAGCTTTGCCAACTGCAGTGGCATTCTCCACCGTGAAACCGGTTATGTTCACCCAATCAGCGGTTATATTAAACACATGGTCACTTGGATTCATTGCGTTCACGATGCAGTTCGCGGTGCCATTCTCGGACTTAATGGTCAAATTAGCGGTGTTCACATTCACATTCTCGCGGTATGTGCCATCCTTAACACAAATCGTCTCTCCCCCGGTGGCGTTATTGACCGCATCCTGAATGGGTGTACTGCTGGCGTTGAAAGTACCCCCATCACACCACCAGCCAGTGGTACTGACGCAGATATCGCCACAACCGCAAGATAAGGGTGTGGAGGTGCGCAGGCGAATAGCGACATCATCATTTTTATTCAGTCCCAGGTCGGACCATGAGCCATTGGCACCACTTGGGCTGATGTATGTCCGTCCGGTTACACTCGGTCCGTTCGGGTCAGCCGTGACAGGGTACAGGGAAGCGCTATTGGTGAACTTCACCACAACGATAACATGGTCACCACTGGTTAACGGCAGGGGCGAGTTTAATGCCACTGAATGGTAACCCGCCTCAGTGAAATTGTAGTTCAACTGGCTAACCAACAGGTTGCTCAGCGATGACCCATCGAAGTCATCATAGATGTATATATCGACGTCCGTGGTGGCATCCCACGTCCAGAACTCCACGCGGGTGGCATAGGTATTATTTGACGGAGTGAAATTGCACAGTCCCCAGGCGGTGGTGGATGAATATCCCCAGGCAGTGTCCCCACAATCATCGTCGTAATACATGATTCCGCCGTTGTTATCGTAGTCCTGCCAATCGTACATAAATGAGGACCACATACCGATATTTGCTGCGCCGTAGTGCATATAGAAATACCCATTATCACCCCAGCCAGCACCCCAGGAGTTCTTCACAATCCAGCCGTCTCCAGACAGGCCAGTTACCTGGTCAGGTGGGAGACTGTTGCTCCAGCCCACAATCAGCACGGCGTGGTTTGTACCCGCCGCTGGAGATTTGGTGTAGTTGAAGGTGTACGAGCCGTCGTAGCTGCCATCGAACCCCTGGGATGAATCCGTATACAGCGTGGTATAGACCGGTCCATAGTTCATGATATAGTTCTTCAGCACGTTGGTATCGGGTACTGAAGAAGTCGATATGATTCTCCAATCCAGCAGCGTCTTGTTGTACGGACAGGAGGAGTTGCAGGCGACATCAGTAGCTACATACGGGTCATCTGTCTCATCCACTATGCCTTTCTGGGAGAACAGGCTGGCGAGCATCCTGTAGTTTCCACCATGGCAACTACCCCAGCACTGTGCAGGACACCCATAGCTGTTTAGCTCGCGCCAGCTGCATTCCTTGGCATTGTTCTCGGAGGAGTTGACCGGGGCAGTGGTGTTAGTGTCGATTAGTATCTTGGATTCGATATTGGCAATTGAGGCAAAGGCGTAGCAAGAACCGCAACCTCCCTGGTTCTTCACCGAGGTGACCTTATTTTGTGTGCGCCAATCAAATGAAGCTGGCGGTTGTCCCACCGGTGACTCCCCCGCCAAAGAGCCGTCAGGCATTCTCTGCCCGGTGATATGGGAGAGGTCCATCGTTGGTGCTATGAACCCCGTTCCGTGCCCATCTATCACCGGGGGTGGCTGTTGCGGCGGCGGCAGCCTCGGTGCTTCCTGTGGTACAGGTGGCTCTGCCGCCTGAGCAGGTAAATTATCACTGAATGGCATTACAGCGATGAGGAGGAGGATGATAATTAAAATAAATCCCAGTTTTCTCATTTCAGCTTCCTGAATCATTTGTGCCGATTCTCAGGGTCTAGATATATTATACCACCGAACTATGGGGAAAGGCGGTATTTGTCAATGCCCCACCGGGATTGCCACGCCTTGGCCCCTGCGCTGCGCTCGGGGTTTCAGCTCACCGCAATGACAACCTCTTTTGTCATTGCGAGGCACTCCGGTGCCGAAGCAATCTCGTCGCCTTTTGTCATTGCGAGGAGCGCCAGCGACGAAGCAATCTCGCCGCCTTTTGTCATTGCGAGGAGCAGCCTGCGCAATCCCGATTTTTTGATTACAACAACTAACCCCCTTCCATTTGGAAGGGGGTTAGTTACATCCACCTGACTAGTCAACTTTAGCCAGGATATTCCCAGGAATGAACCGAAAACATCCCTTAAAAGTATCCCTTCGCCTCTCCCAACTTACCGTAGTACATACCAATCAGAGAAACGTCAAAACCATCTACCTTCCCGCTGCGGTTAAGGTCGGCATTAGGATCCCAATTCCCGTCACCAGGTTTTGCGCCATACGCCATACCGAGCTTAGAGACATCAAAACCGTCAACTTTGTCACTTTCTATGATGTCGCCCTCACGTATCTCACCAAAATCAACATAATTGATACCAGGATTCAACGTCTCACCAGTCTCCAGCTCGCTCAAGGAGGTGCGGTTCTTAATCCCGATATCATACGTGCCGGGAGCAAGATTGGGGATGGTGAAAAACCCGGTATTGTTGGTAGTAGCATTCTCCGACCATAGCTCATTGCTGAGATTGCCAGCCTCAAAGCCCTTCACCACAAACGACTCTATCCATTTAGCATCAGGAGCGCCACCCCTTCCGACAAAAGTGACGTTCCCCACCAGGGTAGCGTTTACAACAATCGGTGACACCGCAACAGCGTACTCGATAATGACCTCCACCGGCGCACCTGGATTGTACCATCCCGGACCCCCGTTCTGCTTTATGAAGTTGGTGATGTTCACCCCAGGGGGAGTGGTTCCAACGGGATAGTTTTGCAAAGCCCAGCACCCAGTAGGAGGCATAGGGGGTATGGGACCCGGGAAGACCTGAGCAACATTGTAGGTATCGTGGGAGACATACTGGGCGTCGTTATGCACAGTGCCATTACCGGGGTGTGCCGGATGAGGCACGGGTATCCGACCTGGTCCCCCCGCCTCTTTGTTATCGAAGAAGGGGTCGCTGATGCCGATCTGCATACCCGGAGAGTTCACTCCGGCGCAGGTGACATAGTGCCCGCCGATGCGCTCATAGTAGCCAGTATCATTATGGTAGAAGCCGAGAAGCAGGATTACATCCTGACATCTCTCCACCTCCCCCTCAATCCAGTAGAAGTTCGGCCAGGGCTCTGTATGCTCATAGTAACTGTCATTGTAGCCGGTGGCATTGAGGTAGTCCCGTATCCCCTGTTGCATGTCGAACACATTAGTGCCGTTATGGGGAATGCCAGTTCTCTGGCCATCGGTGTCCATATACCATGCCAGGTCGTTGACCAGCCACTGTACGTTACTGGCGTTGTGGTCGTCCCACGGCTGACTGTAGTTTGTCACCAGACCGTAGCTATCACTGATCGTAGGTGGCGGGATACCGCCAGTCTCCTCCCTGGAATCGAACCACCACAGGGAGTTGGCAACCGCCACCGGTCCGCAATAGGACCACGGCCCTCCAGGAGGATTCTGCCACATATCCTGCTTCTGGTCGAAGTCAGGCATGCCGCTCGGGGCATAGTCAGTCTGGTTAGGCTTATAGTACCATTCCTCTGGCTCCTCTTCTTCTATGGTTATGTTCCAGTCCTCGGTTTCACCGCAGTCGAACAGCCCGGTGCCGTCCCACGGGGCGGTAACCGGGGTCCTGGTCAGCGTAAGTCTGAGCCATGTTGGACCAGTGATTGCCCCCATGGTATTGAATGAATCGGAGACAAAGGTGTTCTCGGCAGGACCAGGCAGGGGTATTGCCTGGTTTTGAACCACGTGCTCTCCAGCGTCAATCCAGTCGCCATCTATATTCAGGTCAATCAGGATATTAACAATGAGGTTGTCAGTGGCAATGAAGTTGGTCACCTCAAACGCGACCGTTGCCGCTGGGTTATTTGCAACTATGAAAGGGGTTACCAGGCCATCGCTGTAGGGAATGTCCTTATCAATAACCCGGGCATCAAGCTCGAAGTCCTTCCACTCACCCAGACTTAAGCCCAGCCCAAGGATTTCGGTGTCAGTAGGGCAGTGCCGCGAGCCATCGCTGGCAAGGAGAGACGGGTATGTTGGGTCAGGAGCATCACCGAACTCCAGTGGCTGCTCCATCAAGTTCTCCTTGCAGTTGTTCTCCTCATCACTCTCGGCAACTACATTGTAGTTGTCGGCGCAGACCTCAATCCACACAGTGGTGTTGCCCGGGCACTCGTAGGGCCCGACGGTCGTGGTGTTGCTCCCGCCGGCCGGCAGTGGCGGGCAGGGGGCAGTTGTCACCAGCGTATCGTCAGCGTAAATGCACGTCGTGCTTGCACCAGCAGGTGCGTTACCATTGTTGTACACCATGTAGCCTACCCAGTACAGGCAGCCCTCAACTATCTCCCACTTCTCTGCGACTACGAGGTCAGGGAGGTCCCCAGACGACTCTATCGTTATCTCATAGTCCTCGGTCTCACCGTAATCGAACGGCCACAGTACTGTGCCGTCCCACCCAGCACCAATCGGCGTCCTGGTCAGCGTAAGTCTGAGGTATGTTACACCGGGGGTTGCCCCCACGGTTGAGAATGTCGAAGAGGGAAAGGTCAACTCGAAAGGACCAGGAGGCATTGCTTGATTTACAACCACGTGCTCTGATTGACCGCCGATATTGTCACTCCAGTCGCCATCCCCATTCAGGTCAATCAGGATATTAACCCAGAGGGGAGGCAATCCCTGCACGAAGTCGGTTACCTCAAACGTGACAAATGCCACCGGATTACCGGCTGCTATGAACCAGGGTCCTCCCGCTGGTACCAGGCCGTCGTCGAGGGGATCGGCATCAGGGACATTGGCATCAGGCTCGGTGTTCTTCCAATCACCCATACCCCCCAGGCCAAGTATTTCGGTCTCAGTAAACACATGCCGCGCGCCATTGCTGGCAAGGAGAGACGGGTATGTTCCAAATGGTGGGAAATCAGGAGCATCGCCATACTCCAGCCAGTCCTGAGCCTGAACCGGTAAACCGTCGCTCATCGGCATCACCGCCATCAGGAGCACGATAACACCGATAATAAATCCCGACTTTTTTATAAATCCCAGTTTTCTCATTTCAACCTCCTTAAATCATTTGCCAAATTTTGCTTTTGTAAAAAATAACTTTGGTCACATTTCTTGGTTCAAGAGGTACTATTCCTCCATATTATTAATAAAATTTCCTTTCTTTTATCATTTCAATCTCTACCTCCTTCTCTCATTGCGGAAATTCACCCTCACCTTATTCCTCTCCCGTCAAGGGAGAGGAGACTTTTCCGGGATTGCCACGCTTCATTCAAAAATGTAGTTGCCCAATTTATTGGGCAATCGTGCCTGATGAATCAGGCAACTACAAAATCGGGAGACGAAGCAATCTCACCCCGCCGGGATTGCCACGCTTCGCTCGCAATGACAATAAGGTGTCATCGAGGGCACCCCCCTTTTGTAGTGCGACCCTTCAGGGTCGTGCACGAGGCTAAAGCCTCGCACTACATTTTTAAACATCTCTCTCATTTTGCCTTTTGATTTTTGAGTTTTGCTTTTCTGAGATTGCCACGCTTCGCTCGCAATGACAATAAAAAAGTGGCAATGACACCCCTCTCCTGTCATTGCGAGGAGCGTCATCGACGAAGCAATCTCATCAGATTGCAGCACAACCCCAACTAAAAAGGGGGGGCAATCCGCTCCCTCTTCTCATCACGAGCACACCTCCTTCGGTCATTCGACCGAATTAATCTCACGCTTTGCGGCGTCTAACCAGGAGAGCCGCAGCCACGATAACAGCTATACCAGCGACGATGCCAACTATCCACCACACACCGATACTGCCACCTGCAACGACCTCTATTTCAGAACCGCCGGTTACGTTTCCAAAATAAGGCCCTTCAGTGGCAACATAATATTCCAGAGAACCATTGAACGCATAAATTCCCAGTGAGGCATCGTCAGAGACAGTTACCTTATATAACGCACTAAATGAAATATCTTTGGCAAAGCCGACCCCTGGCTCACCAAACCAGCTAATCTCCGCTTTACTGCCGGTAGCTAAAACAGCATCGGCATTCGGGGTACACCACGTTTTATCAACGGTCACATCCCAGCCATCGGGGCAAAGGTCGGTTAGACCGATAGCATTGAAGTTATCGACGGGGGCGGCGAAGGTCACGGTGACATCAAATGTCTCACCTTTATGAACCGTGTCGGGCAGAATCCTGCCTGGATTAGCTTCCTGCGCCAGGGCTATCGCCACAGGCATGAGGGCAACAGCCAGCAGTACCACTCCAATAACAACGACTGCACGCAGTCCCATTTTTTCTCACCAAACTATGAACTTCTTATCTGTAACCTGGCGACGATTCCGAAAAGCACCCCTCAAAAGCATCCGGCCGCATCTCCCCTTTCACCGTAGTTCATACCAAGCAGAGAAATGTCAAAACCGTCTACCTTCCCGCTGCGGTTAAGGTCGGCATTAGGATCCCAAGTCCCGTCACCAGGTCTTGAGCCATACGCCATACCGAGCGCAGAGACATCAAAACCGTCAATCTTGTCAGTTTCCCTGACATCGCCCTCACGAGTGGTGCCAAAATCAACCACGCCGCCGGCACCCTCACTCACAGTCACATTAGGCACCAGCTCGCTCAAGCAGGTGCAGTTCTTAATTGCAGCATCATAGATGCCGACAACAACATCGCTCAGGTTGAACCACCCTGTATTGTTGGTGGTGCGATTCCCTTCCCACGCCACACTAGTAGTGCCTGGAGCGAATAACCGCACCTCGAATAGCTCTATCCACCTATCAGTACCAGGTAAACCCCTTGATGCAAAACTGACATGCGCTTCCAGGACATCGGTCACGCTCATATGCAAGGTAACGGGAACTATCTCCTGGGTATTGTTCGCTTCGGGAGCGTTGATGGTTATGTTAGCGAAATACTCGCCGCCAGGCATGCCCGAGCTATTCACCGATAGTGTTGTAAAATTATGCACATTGGTGCAGCTGCCGTTTGTGGGGGATACCTCAAGCACCCCAAGCCAACCAACATCATCGGTTACGTTTAGCGACCAGCTAAGCGGACACGGGGTTGAGCTCCACAGCTCAAGAGTCTGGTCCAGCGGGTTTGTCCCATTAACAGCACCATAGAAGTCAATGCTCGCCGGGGTGAAGTTAATGGCTGGTCGAACAACCGTTACGTTAAAATCACCTGTTATGTTCGCCAGGGTTTGATTTTCATGCTCAACATCAAAATACCACAAATCGCCATCAAAGGGATGATTCTCCACAGCGGCATTACAGGGAACGGTAACCTTGTACAACACGGTAAAGTTAGTGCCATTATCCCAGGAGCCGAGCCAGCCGTACTCTATCATATTGCCGGTAACCTTAGCCCCGAATGGTTTCGGACTGCAATAATCCTTACTAACGTCCAAACTCCAACCAGCGGGGACCCACTCGATAAGGCAGGGAGCATGGAAATCATCCGCCGAGGCGTGGAAGGTCACGATGACATTGAATTGCTCCCCTCGTTCAACTACCGCAGGTAAATCCCTGGTGGGATCGGGCCCTTCCCCCTGCCCCACAGCCATAGCCACAGGAAAGGCGACAAACGCCACCAGAAGCAAAAAAGTAACCAACCTCATTGGTCTCATTTTCCTACTTTTTCCCCTACTTCTTAATTATACCACTAGCCCCCTCCCAATGGAAGGGGGCTAGTTTTATGGACACTTGACTACCTAACTTTAGCTAGGATTTTGCCAAGAGTCAACCGACTGCATAGCCTTCCAGACAGAAAGACCAAAATTATCGATATCCGTGATGACTCCCGTATCGATATGTTTGACCTCGGCTGGCCAGAATAGCCACAAATTCACACTCCTCAGAGAATAGGACATGTCGCATGCCATGGGGACAAGTCCATAGTCACCTTCGAAGTCAAAGTCTGCCAGGTTAGTTGAGTTCACAACGTGATATGAATTCACTAACAGTTCTGGCGTTGACCAGTCTATGTACTGAGTGTGGTTTAGATTGCGAGGCGATTTGCCTCCTTCGACCACCGTACTCAGGGCATCATACCGGTCCTTAGTTGCAAGCAGCCAGTAGTCACTTCCGGTGTTCCAGCAGATCATCTCGTAATTCGGAGTACTTTCGTCACTGTTTACATCGGAAGAACCGCTCTTTAGCGTGACAAGCGTATCAGGCAACAGGTTGGCGTTGACGTCGCGGGTCTCTCCCGTCACGTAGCCGGGGAGTGTTACCACCATCTCATTCTCGCAACCTATGCACGATGAATATGACCCGTTCCAGTCATAGTAGTACTCGAGCCAGGATTCACTCATGTTAGGACACACCTCCCAGTAATTGCTTCCTGGGACGGCAGTTTCGGGAACGGTCACATTGTACGTCGCGAAAAACGCAGTGTCCTTAGGATAGTTATCGGCCCAGAGATACTCCGCCTTGTTGCCGTAACTCAGGTTGAAGTCTGCTGCAGGGGTACACCACGAATTATCAGTCTCAACCACCCAACCATCGGGAGCAACGTCAGTGAGACCGATGGAGTTGAATTGATCCTGTGGGGCAGTCCAGTTCACGGTGACGCTGAACGTCCTTCCAGGATACGTCTGGTCTACCAGCAGGGCATCACCAGGCAGGTCTCTGCAAACGTCGATAGTCTCCGCCGTCGACACAACCAGTGTTACCGGAATGACGATATCCGGACTACCGGATATAGTGACATTACCAGTATACGTACCTGGAGTGGCTGAACAAGTAGCATGTACATTTATGGTGGCATGCTGACCCGCAGCGAGGGCACCGCCTAGAGGAGCCACACTAAGCCAGCCGGTATCACTGTCTGCGCTTGCGCTCCAGACGACGGTGTATCCACCTGCGTTCTCTATGTCAAGCGTCTGGTTAGCAGGGTCTGGGTCTCCCGCCCTGCATTGGAAGGCATCCAGTGAAGGATCTGCGCAATAAAGTGCCGGTGGAGCCTCACAGAAGTTGGGGAACACAGTCTTGTCGGTATCCATCGTTACGGTGCTACCACCACAAGCAACGTCGCCAGTCCAGTGGCTAAAGTACCAACCTGGTATTGCAGTCGCTGCCGAAAGCCCTTTCACCTCATCCCAGTCCCACGCAGTGACACTGGGTAAAGACACAGGTGTTCCATTTATCGACACTTGTGAGTAGATAGAGCCAGACACGGCAGCAGGGTGTATACCAGCCAGCACGCTAGTCTCGACAGCCGTAGTGGTGGGATGGATATACTCCTTGTAGAAATAATCTTTGATTTTCACAGTGCCAGTACCGTTCAAGGGGCTGGCAAAGTAAGGATTGGCAATCCATTCCTCATATGTAACGTTGCCAACACCAAAGCCTGTGTCCCAGTGAACTGCATGGAAACACTTCACAGTGCCCAGAGGTACTCCACAGCTAGACACAGCAACAGGGTCGTCATAAGCTGTCACGGTAACCCATCTCTGCGCGGTGGAAATGAGGGGATATGGGGCCATATCAGCTATGATCATCGACACATTGTATGTCCAGTTGTCCACATACCCGTACATCCCGTGGCCAGCGTCATAGGCATAATTCCGAACGACCGGCGAGCCCAATGTCATGTTACCTCCGGGATCGTCCAGGTCACTCAGCATGTACGCTACCTGCTGGAGCAGCTCTCCCGTGGTCATATTAACAGTCGCGTAAGCGTACAGGATGCTAAGGTTGATCGAGAGGGCGTAACGATTGGCAGGGGGACAAAACTGCACCAGCGCCGACGCCGTATTGTTGGGGATGTCCGCACCAATTAGCGTTGTGCGCCGATCGCTGTTCGTCGTGTTCGGGAAACTGACATCCATCGTCGTCCCGTCAGTTGCGGCTATGACCAAGTTTGCCTTACCAGCCTTTACCGTGCCATTAGCCACCATTGTCCAGTCGAGGTGATCCGTCGCATTACCTATAACCGCAGTCGCCGGATCTGACGCTGCATCAAGCTTCTCAAAGCCCAGGGTGGTAAGCCCGCTAGCACTCTTACTCTTCATGTTTACAGTGCACACAATGGGGTTAGTGTCCCAAGTCCATGTGCCTGATGGTGTAGCCATATCGACATGAAAGTACCCAACAGCATTGTCATACTCATTCGCCCATTCAATGGTAAATGGACTACCAACAGCACCACCAGTAGCAATGCTAACCACTTCAACTAAGTCTTTATCGAAGGTTACATTAACCATTGCCATGTCTAGCGCTCGAGCGGTCGGGTTAGCGATATTGACATCGACGCTGAAGGCCGTAAGAAAGCCCACTTTGGTCATACTAGGATCAATCTCAATGCCACAATCCCCAGCCGCCATGGCCGTTGGTACCGCTGGCACCAGCATCAAGCCTAAAATCACAGCCACACTCACAATTAAACTAATAAACTTTGTTCTCAAAATAACTTACCTCCTTCTCCTTTTGTAAATTTCCTCCCCCCTCCAACTTCCTCAAAATTTAACTCCTTTCCAAAATCCTCCTTCAATAACAACCACCTCCTTTTTACCTTGATTTACTTAATCTTTCGTCACTCAACAAAAGTGTCAAAAGTATCCCTTCGCAGCTCCCCTCTCACCGTAGTTCATACCAAGCATAGAAACGTCAAAACCATCTACCTTCCCGCTGCGGTTAAGGTCAGCACTAGGATTCCAATTCACGTTTGCAGGTTTTGCGCCATACGCCATACCGAGCGCAGAGACATCAAAACCGTCAACTTTGTCACTTTCTATGATGTCGCCCTCACGTACACCGCCAAAGTCAACCACCGCCGTACTGTTTAGCGTTACACTGGTGTTCAGCTCACTCACGCAGGTGCAGTTCTTAATCCCGATATCATAGGTTCCCATAGCAAGATTGCTGATGATGTAAACTCCGTTTTGGTCAGTAATCGCAGTGAAATTCCACAACTCATTGTCGAGATTACCTTCCTCAAACACCTTCACCGTAAACGGCTCTACCTCGGAACCTACCCTCGAAGGGAAAGCAACGGTCCCTTCAATGGTAGCACCTTCCAGGGCCTTAACAGTGAAAACGTCAGCCAATTCGTCCGACCAATAGGGGCCAGCGCCCTGACCACCTGCATAGCCGAAGCAGGAAGTCACATTGACATCCTCTGCCACAGTGCCAGCGCCGGGGTCAATGGTTATCCTTGCTATTATCTCGTTATCTAGCGGGCTGCTGTTCTTAAACCAGTAGCTGTTCACCGTTATGTTAGGGCCAAAGCCCACTGAACCAGTATTGGTATCATAATCCTCCGCCCTGAGCAGATACTTACCGCTGATGGTCACGTCCAGCGTCTCCCCCACATACCCACTGCTGGGGCTGATTGAAGTCAGGTTGGGGTGGGGATATAAGCCGTAGCTCTTGTCCCATGAGTTCTGGTCTGCATCACCAGAGACCGCCTCAATCTCGATGAGGGCATCGGCAAAGTACTCCTGCCCGGCATAACACTCAGTGCTCGGATTAAGCAGTCCAAAGGGACTGAAGGTATATCCGGACTGGCTAAAGAACTCGTTAAAGGGCAATTCCTGGTCGGGGATGTAAAGAGGCAACAGATAGTACATTTTCCCGTGTGAGGTATCATCGTCGCCCGTGGCCGCATAGGTATCGTCTATCAATAGATTGCAGGCAGCCGTCCCTTGAATGCGAACCCTTGACTCCATCAGCTTCTGATTCAGATACAAGATGGTGTTCCTGCTGATATCCATTTTTCCACCTGTGCCCATGTAAGTGCTGTCGGTTATGATCTTTATTGGGTCCTTCCCCCATTCAATTTCCTCCCAATTGGTCGTTATGGCCTCGTTACTAGGCGTGGGGTGGGGACCATCTTCCAGCCAGCTGACCAAGTTCAGCCCCAGGCGAATCGGGTCTGAGTCCTCTTGCAAAACCATGCCCGTGACATTGGTCCAGCCGCGGTCGAAGACCTCTTCGGGGGGATAGTCTCTCAGGTGGAAACTGCCGTCATAAGTGGCGCCATCCTTGGTAATATCAAAATCGCCAATTATCCTGTGCATGTTCTCATCCTCATCCTGCTCACCAGCCGCATTGGCCCAACGCCCAGTCTGGCTCGCGCTCACCATGAACCCCTTTCCGGCAGCAGTGCTCATATCGTCATTGCTGTCGAAATCAACGAAGAACACAAAGGTGAAGGTATTATTGGAGTTATCACCGTCCTCAAAATAACCCCTCCCTACCATCCAGCCGAACTTGGTAGCGGTGAATAATGTTTCATTATATTTCGGAGTAAGATTATATGTCCGATTGAACAGAACGGTATGCCATTGCATCCACAACGTTCCGTTGAGGTCTCCGGAATAAACAGTTCCGTTGGCTGAGGTGTAGTTGCGGTATTGACAACCGGGAATGCTTGAGTGTTTGATCACATGCTCTCTGGTGAACTGCTCCAGGCAAAGACCATAGGGTTCATCTATGCTTATCTTACCTGCCTCAAAGTTCTCCCAGGGATCAACATCAGTTTCAGTGAAATTGAAACCTGCATCGATCTCCTGTGTTGTATTCTCCCCGGGATTGCCTAGGACAACATTTTTTCCGGGTAGCAGTATCGCCGCAGGAGCAAGAAGAATTAGAAGTGCGAAAACAACAAGAATAGAAAACAACGACCAAGCTTTAGACATTAACCGCCTCCTTGTTTATTATTTTATTACCTGCACGTGTCAGTACTAGCCTGTTAGTACTGGTACTTTAGTTATATGCTACCACCATGCCCCAACGTTGTCAACTTTCATTTAGTTACCATAAGCTACATTTAGCTACAAAAAATTCGATTTTTTCGATTTTTAGTCAATAATAAAAACCTTTTTTGATTCCTCGCTGATAACAGAAAAAACCTCCAGATTTTGTAGTTGCCTGATTCATCAGGCACAATTGCCCAATAAATTGGGCAACTACATTTAAAAACTATACCTCGCAATGACAGGGGGTGTCATTGCGAGCGAAGCGTGGCAATCTCGGTGGGGCATGGGATTGCTTCGGCACTGGCGTGCCTCGCAATGACAGGGGGTGTCATTGCGAGCGAAGCGTGGCAATCTCGGTGGGGCATGGGATTGCTTCGGCACTGGCGTGCCTCGCAATGACAGGGGGTGTCACTGCGGTGAACTGAAACCCCGAGCCCCGTGAAGGGGCCAAGGCGAAACAATCACAAAAAGAAGAGGGCGGCTATAAAGCCGCCCTCTTCTACCACATAACAAACCGAGTTTATGTTTCCCTTCTCGTCCCCCTGCGTATCAAGAATAGCCCCACGATAAGTACTATAACAGCCACCACAACGACTATTATGCCGCCGGTGCCCAGCCCCAATCCACCACCAAACCAGCCGCCACCCACTACCTGAAACTGCCCGGTTTGCCCCGCCAGGGAAACGTCATAAACGCCTGCCTTCGATTTGCTTACCGTGAATATGACATTCCTGCTTGTCCCCCCGGCAACGGACACCGACTGGCTATCCTCAACCACACCGTTGATATACAGAATGGCATTATAGCTGCCAGTCTCCCCGCCGGTGTTGGCGACATTGATCGAGATTGTCACTTCCTCGCCAGGCTCAACCTGCTGCGGCGAGATGCTAACTGCAGAGGCGGAGAAACCCGCTGGCCCCCCTGGAATAGGTACCACTGCAGACTCTATATGCAAGCTAACCGCGACCTGCACTACAGGAGACCCGGTAATAGTGATTGTAGCGCTGTAATCCCCGGCTTCCATGCCGGTGACATCAACCGATACCGTTACGTCCTCACACTTACCTTCACCAAGGCTGGCACTCGTGGGAGTTTCACTCAGCCAGCCAGCATTATCAGTCAGCGGCCAGCTCAGTGTACCAACTCCCGAGTTGCATAGCTCAAGCGTCTGGTCTGGAGGATTCTCTCCTCCCTCAATAGCGTTGAAGGTAAGGTTGTCCGGGCTGACGGAGATAGCTGGCGGCCCCCCAACTTTCACCATGCCGTTAACCACCATTGTCCAGTTGAGGTGCTCCGCCGCTTTACCTATAACCGCAGTGTCCGGATCTCCCCAGGCATCTACCGCGATAAAGTCCAGGGTGGCAACCCCGTTAGTACTCTTACTCTGCATATTTATAGTGCACACAATGGGGTTAGAGGCAGTAGTGTTCGTGCCTGATGGAGTACTGTAATCGACATCAAGGGTCCCATCAGTATTGCTAAACGTCTTGTCGTATTGAGTGGTAAATGGGCTACCAACAGCAGAACCAGCATCAATGCTAACCACTTCAATTAAGTCTTTAGTGAAGTTTATATGGACCATTTCCATGTCTAGCTCTTCACCGGTCGGGTTAGTGATACTGACATTGACGCTGAAAGACGTGTTAAAGCCCACGTTGGTCATACTAGGCTCAACCTCAAGGCCACAATTCAAAGCCGGCTGAGCCAGGGCCACGTTTGGTACCGCTGGCACCAGCATCAGCCCTAAACATACCGCAGCAACAATCGAAACTGAGAGGAATCTCCAGAGTTTAGCCATTCTTACCTCCGTGATAAACGTTTATTTCATTACTATACCACCACACTAACTTTGTCAATAGGCTGAAAGTTATTTATCCCCCTCCCTCTAACTCCCTCCCGCCAGGGGAGGGAGAATCCCCGGGGATTGCGGAGCCTGTTCCGAGTAAAACGAGGAAGCTCGCTCTGAGATTGCTTCGTCGTCCGTCAAGTGACGGACTTCCTCGCAATGACAAAGGGGGGTGTCGTTGCCGCCTTTTCTTATTGTCATTGCGAGCCGAAGGCGCAGCAATCCTTGTTGCGAACGAAGTGAAGCAATCTCGCCAGATTGCTTCGTCGCTACCGCTCCTCGCAATGACGGTCAGTAGTCAGTAGTCAGCAGTCAGCGGTTAGCTAATGACTGAAGGCTGAAAGCTGGCTATTCCAGACCCTACAATGTTCAGCAATATCAAACTAAGTCTCCATGCTGGTTCCAGTTACCATATAGTAAAATCCTGTCATCGAAATCATCCCATCCATCGCGATTGAAGTCACAGCAAGACTCATACCCACCACCACCTTGCTGGGCGTTCCAGCACTGGTAGAGCAGAATCCTGTCATCAAAATCAGCCCAATCATCATTATTGGCATCCCCCTCACGTGTCGTGCCAAAATCTACCACCGTGGTGTTTCCAGCACCCAGCGTTACGCTGGTGTTCACCTCGCTCAGGCACGTCCAGTTCTTAATGGAAACATTATAGCTGTCAGGGGCGATGCCGGTGATGTTGAACACCCCGGTATTGTTAGTGGTGGCATTCATCGGCGACCATGCCGTCTCATTCCCACTTGTCGAGTTGAAGAACCTTACCTCAAGCCCCCGCACCCACCTGGGACCCTGAGGAGCTCCTGGGAAGCTAACATGCCCCTCCAGGGTTGCACCGGTCGGCATCACTAACGGCAGATAATCTTTGTTTGAACCACCGGTGATATTGTACGGAGTGTCTCCAAAGCCATCCCCATTGGTATCATTGCCGGTATAATCCGACCAGTAGTTTCCGCCAATATAAGGCCCGCCGACGATGTTCGTTCCATTTGTCTTGGTGGTGTTCCAGACGTTGTTTCCATTATCTTGGGCATTGATGGTGTTGTTGAAGTAGTTGTTGTAGATGGTGTTGCTGTTGCTGAAACTAAGCAGTGTGACGCCGTGCGTGTTGTTCGTTGCAGTGTTGTTCATGAGTATGTTGCTGATTGAAGAAACCAGGAAGATGCCTATCTGGTTATTATTCGAAGCTGTATTGTCAGCGACCGTGTTGTTGCTCGAAGAACCCAGGGTGATGCCATGGTAGTTATTTATGGCATGATTGCTGGAAATGTGGCAATGCTGCACGCTGTCTAAATGAATTCCAGCCATATAGTCTGCAGTGGCATTTTCCACCGTGAACCCGGTGATGTTCACCCAATTTGCGGTTACATTGAACACATGGGCACTTGAATTTGTGGCGTTCACGATGGTATCGGCGGGATTGCCAGAGGTTGACCTTATGGTTAGTCGTTTGTTAACATTCACATTCTCGTTATATGTCCCCGGGTCAACGGTAATCGTGTGCCCAGTTGTAGTATTAGAGTCGTCTATCGCAGCCTGTATCGTTAGGAAATCTTCTCCAGTGTTCACGTTGTGGACCGGGAAAACCAGGGGCAGATAATCCTTATTCGAACCCCCGCTGATATTGTAGGGAGTGTCTCCAAAGCCGTCCCCATTGGTATCATTCCCGCTGTAATTCGACCAGTAATTGCCGCCAAGGTATGGTCCACCGATGATATTCGGCCCGGTACTATTTGTGGTATTCCAGATGTTGGTCCCGTTGTCCCAGGCATTATTGGTGTTGTTGAAGTAGTTGTTATAGATGTTGTTGTTGCTTGAAGAATCCAGCCAGATGCCGTAGTGGCCGTTGTTTGAGGCGGTGTTGTTGGTGAGGTTGTTATAGTTGCTCGAAGAAAGCAGGAAGATGCCTTTGCAGTCGTTCGAGTCTACGGTGTTGTTGATGAGGGTATTGTTGCTCGAAGAACCCAGGGAGATGCCGTCGTCGTGGTTTGAGGTGACATTGTTGTTGGTGAGGTTGTTGCTGTTGGAAGAATACAGGACGACGCCGAGACCGGTATTATTCCAGGCGGTATTGTTGGTGAGGTTGTTGTTGTTCGAGGAAGACAGATGGATGCCCTCCCCGGGATTCGAGTTCGCGGTATTGTTGGTGAGGTTGTTGTTGTTCGAGGAAGACAGATGGATGCCGTAGTTGTTGTTCAAGGTCACAGTATTATTGGTTAGCGTGTTAATACTCGCTGAATTCAGCATTATCCCAAAATCATTCGAGCTTACAGTGTTATTGAGCAGTCTATTGTCGGTTGCGTTCATTACATAAATTCCAAATCCAGCCGTGTACCCTCCGCCGGATGCCGTCGCATTGTATAGTTCGTTGTTGGTTATCGTGTTATTGTTGGCAGGTCCGCCCATTATACAAATACCCATAGCACTTGCATTCGTTCCATGCCCTGTCGTGTTGTATATTTCATTGTTGGTTATCGTGTTATTGTTGGCAGGTCCATAATAAGACGCTATAAAAATCCCCGTAGCACTTGCATTTGTCCCGGATGCCGTTGTATTGGAGATATAATTGTTATCTACCGTGTTATCGCCAGAACCCATTATTTCAATAGCAAAGCTATAGTTGCCAGAAGGACTGGCAACAAAATTGGTGGTATTAAATATGGTGTTATTTATGACTCGATTGAAGTGGCTGAGGCGCCATACAGCGATAGCATAACTGGTATTGCTGATGTTGCTATTCGTTACATTGTTATAGGTAGAATTCTCCAAACCTATCCCTGCCAGGCTATGAGATACAGTATTGTTATCTAAAGTGCTGTTATGCGTTGCATTCAGGTAAATCCCGCCCATGTTATTACTACACATAACATTGTTAGAGATGTTGCAGTGGTTTACGCCATAAAGGTAAACCCCGGTGGCATTGCTTCCCGTGGCATTTTCCACCGTGAACCCGGTTATGTTGGTATAATCTGCGGTTACATAGAACACATGGTCATTTGAGTCCGTTGCGTTCACGACGCAGTTCGCAGTGCCATTCTCGGATTTAATGGTCAGATTAGCCGTATTCACGTCCACGTTTTCACTGTAATTGCCATCCTTAACGCAAATTGTCTCTCCACCGGTGGCATTATTGACCGCATCCTGAATGGGCGTGGCGCTGGCACTGAAAATGCCCCCATTGCGCCACCAGCCGGTGGTACTGACGCAGATATCGCCGCAGGTGCAATTCAGCAAGGGCACAACCCCCGAGGTGCGCAGGCGAATAGCGACATCCTGACTTCGGTACCCCTCGTCCCACCAGGTGCCATTCGCACCACTGGGGCTGCTGTATGTGAGTCCCGTTACAAATGGTCCGTTCAGGTCTACTGGGACAGGGTATTGCCAGGAGGAATCAGTGAACTTCACCACAACGATAACGGGGTCACCGGCGGTCAGCGTCAGCGGCGAGCTCAAGTTCACTCCATGGTAGCCGGGTTCAGCGTAGCTGTAGTTGAACTGGCTGACCAGCAGGCTGCTCAGCGATAGCGTTGGGATATCGAAGTCATCATAGATGTATACATCGATGTCGGTGGTGGCATCTACGGTCCAGAACTCCACGCGGGTAGCATAGGTATTACTGGAGGGGGTGAAATTGCACAGCCCCCAGTAGGTAGTAGAAGACCCACTGCCGACATAGCTATTCTGGCAATCATCGTCGTAATAATAGATGCTGCCGTTGTTATCGTAGTCCTGCCAGTCGTACATATATGATGACCACTCGCCGATGCGGGCTGAGCCGTAGGCGATGTTAAAGTAGCCCAGGCTACCCCAGCCGACGCCCCAGGAGTTCTTCACAATCCAGCAACCGGTGCCTCCGGCATAAGGCAGGGTGTCGTCCCAGCCAACAATGAGCACAGCGTGGTTAGGGTCAAATGGTCCTGGTCCTGTGTAGACCAGGTTATAGCCGCCGTTATAGCCACCGAATTCATTGTACCATGCCGGGTCATTGACAGTGTCGCCAACATACAGGTGGGTATAAATCGGGCCGTTTGCTTGAATATAGGTCTTCATCACTGTGGTATTGGGTGCCGACCAAGTCGATATGATTCTCCAGTCCAGCAGCGTCTTGTTATACGGACAGCTGGAGTTGCAGGCACAATCGGTGATGTTATATGGGTCGTTTGCCTCATTGACTATACCTTTCTGGGAGAACAGGCTGGCAAGCATCTTGTAGTTCCCACCGTCGCAGCTGCCCCATCGGACACCAGGAGGACAGGGACAGTTGAAGTCATTTAGCTCGCGCCAGTTGCATTCCTTGGCATTGTTCTCGGAGTAGTCGGGGCCGGGGGGAGTGGTGTTGGTATCGATTAATACCCTGGATTCGACATTGCCAAGTGCGGCAAAGGCGTAGCAGGCACCGCAGGTTCCCTGGTTCTTCACCGAGGTGACCCTGTTTGGTGGTACGTTACGCCAGTCAAACGAAGCCGGCGGCACTCCCACCGGCGGCCCTCCAGCCAGAGAGCCACCAGACAATGCCTGCTCGCTAATATGGACAACGCCCGTCATTGATGGCAGAGCACCTGTTCCGTGCCCGTCTATCACCGGGGGCGGTTGGTACTGCGGCGGCGGCATGCTCGGCGGCTCAGTTGGTACTGGTACAGGCGGCTCCGCCGCCTGAGCCGGTAAACTGTCGCTCACAGGCACGCTAAGGGGCATTACCGCCATCAGGAGCGCAATAATACCGATAATAAATCCCAGCTTCCTGGTAAACTCCAGTTTTCTCATTTCAACCTCCTTAAACCACTCACGGCAAATCTTGGGAAACTAGATGCATCTTAATACCGTGTAGATTATGGGCGAGGCTCACATTTGTCAATGCCCCACCGGGATTGCCGCGCCTTCGGCTCACAATGACACACCCTCCTGTCATTGTGAGGAAGTCCGTCAGGCGACGGACGACGAAGCAATCATCTGCCCCGCCGGGATTGCCGCGCCTTGGCCCCTTCGCTGGGCTCGGGGTTTCAGCTTACCGCAATGACAACCCCCCTTTGTCATTGCGAGGCACAACGTGCCGAAGCAATCCCCGTTTAAAAATGTAGTTGCCCAATTTATTGGGCAATTGTGCCTGATGAATCAGGCAACTACGAAATCTCGGAGGCGACGAAGCAATCTCAAAAAGGAAAGGGCGGCTTTGCAGCCGCCCTTTATACTACATATCAGCTTAATTTATTCCGGTCTCGCCGTGCCTCTGAGTATGAATATCACGGCTACGATAAGCACTATCACCACCACCACAATGGCTATTATGCCGCCGGTGCCCAGTCCACCAGCAAACCAGCCGCCGCCACCCACCACCTCAAACTGTCCGCTCTGCCCCGCCAGGGAAACGTCATAAACGCCTGCCTTCGATTTGGTTACCGTGAATATCACGTTCTTGCTTGTGCCCCCGGCAACGGACACCGACTGGCTGTCCTCAACCGCACCGTTAATATACAGAACGGCATTATACGGACCAGTTTCCCCACCGGTGTTAGCGACATTAATGGAGATTGTCACTTCCTGGCCAGGCTTAACCTGCTGCGGCGAGATGTCAAGGGCAGAGGCAGATACACTTGCCGGCTTTACCGGTATTTCCGGCATTCCCGACACTATATGCAAGGTAACCGGGACTGACACTGTGGGGGACCCGGTAATGGTGATTGTAGCAGTGTAATCTCCGGCAGCCATACCGGTGGTATCAACCGACACGGTTACGTCCTCGCACTCACCCGCACCAAGGCTGCCACTCGTAGGACTTTCACTGAGCCAGCCAGCACCATCAGTTATGTTCCAGTTCAGTGTTCCAGTTCCCGTGTTGCAAATCTCAAGCGTCTGGCTTGGAGGATTTTCTCCTTCATTAGTAGTGAAGGTAAGGGGTGTCGGGCTAACCGAGATTTCGGGAACGCCAAGATTCAGGGTGACTGGCACCACGACAGGGGCAACCCCATCGATCGCAGCGCTCTCAGCTCCTTCCAACGAACCCTGTGGCGAAGGCGCTGATGGCGGAGGCGGTACGCTAATGGTGATATTGGCGTGGTAAGTTCCTTCTGTCAGGCCGGTTGTGTTAACCGCCACCTGGGTAGAATTGCAGTCATCTGCACCAAGGTTGCCGCCGCTCATCAGGCTCATGCTGAGCCAGGTCGCATTGGTACCTGTTATATTCGCTGTCCAGTTCAACGTGTATCCACCGCCGTTGCATATCTGAAGCGTCTTGTTCGTCACATTTCCGCCCACACTAGCATTGAAGGTAAGGCTCGATGGGACGGCCAAAATTGCCGGCGCCTGCTCCGCAAAGTTGGCAGTCACGTTCTTAGTAAGGGCATCCATGGTTATGCTGGTGGGATTGGTGCTTCCCGTTAAATCTCCGCTCCAGTTCACAAACCCCCAGCCGCCCACATCTTCTACCGCTACCAGGGGCACATTCACATCCCAGGCCCAGGTGGTGTTGTAGGGATAGGAAGATGGAGTGACTCCATCTACCGTTACATTTCCCTTGCCAGCAGGGCTTACATTTACAGTCAAGTTAGGAGTGCCGACCACCACCGTGCCATTGACCACCATGGTCCAATTCAGGATATCAGCTGCGGAAGGGTCCTTGATCCATGTCTGATAGGGCTTTGCGCCCGGGGTAAAGTTCAAGTAACTGGTTCCAGCAACGTTCTTACTTTTAAAGTCTATGGTGCAAAAGACAAAGCTTTCGTTAATATTGGCATACCCAGCTTTGGGCCCATATTGCAAAAAAGCCCAGCCTGCAGTGTTGTTATAATCAGGGTTGGGGGGCGGAGGAGGAGCCAGGTCAGGCGGCTGCCCGTTAGGCAATGAGGCAGGATAGCTTATGCCGGTCACCTCAACATAATTAGGGTCAAATGATAGGTACATCGAGAAACCAGCCATCTCGTGAGCTGTTTCGTCAATGACCTTAGCGTTTACGGCAAAGTTTTCACTAAATCCCACCTTGGTCACATTGGTCTGGATTTCAAAGCCACAGTCCTGCGCTCCATCAGCCGAAACCACCTTGGGTGGTGGCGCCACTGGCACCAGCATCAGGGCTAAAATCACCCCCAGACATAAAACGACGCTCATAATCTTGCTTCTCATCTGTTCACCTCTTTCTCGTGAAATCTAGTTCCGAGACCATTTTCAACCTATTGAGCCAAACTGTAAAACACAATAGAAACGTTGTCAAGACCTTCTTTCAGGTTCACCAACACCTAAGATGCCCAGCCAAACCTGTCACCCTTTACCACAACATCCTTTCTCAAACTAAGTCTCCATGCTGGTTCCAGTTACCATATAGTAAAATCCTGTCATCGAAATCATCCCATCCATCGCGATTGAAGTCACAGCAAGACTCATACCCACCACCACCACCTTGCTGGGCGTTCCAGCACTGGTAGAGCAGAATCCTGTCATCAAAATCAGCCCAATCATCATCGTTGGCATCCCCCTCAAGAAGCACACCAAAATCGCAGGGAGTGGTATTACCACCAGTCAAGTTTACTCCGCTCTCCAGATTGCTCAAGCTGGTCGAACCCTTGACTGCAACATCATAGCTACCAGGGGTAAGATTGCCAATCGTGAAGTTCCCACTGCTATCAGTGATGGTATGTGTCTTCATTGTCACATTCTCAGTCGTTGTGTTAGGGGCGAAGAACCTTACCGTAACGTTCGTTGCCGGCAGTCCTTGAAGCCCAACATGCCCCTCCAGAGTGGCTGTGGTACCCTCCGGGGCAAAGTGGGCGGTTACATTCTTATCCCAATCCATAGTTATGTTGGTGGTGTTATCACCTCCAGTGAGATCCCCGCTCCACTCGGTAAATGTCCAGTTCGGCACTGAATTCACCGCCTCCAGAGCCACGCTCTCATTCCAGCTCCGGGTGGTGGTGTTGGGGTACCCGGATGGGATTGCTCCATTTATCTTCACATCTCCCTTGTCAGCAGGGGCTACATATACCGTCAACACCGGCGGACCAACCTTCACCGCGCCGTTAACCACCATTGTCCAGTTGAGGTAATCCACCACTTTACCTATAACCGCAGTGTCCGGATCTCCCCAGGAATCTAGCGCGATAAAGTCCAAGGTGGCAACCCCGTTAGTACTCTTACTCTGCATATTTATAGTGCACACAATGGGGTTAGAGGCAGTAGTGTTCGTGCCTGATGGAGTACTGCAATCGACATCAAGGGTCCCATCAGTATTGCTAAACGTCTTGTCGTATGGAATGGTAAATGGGCTACCAACAGCAGAACCAACATCAATGCTAATCACTTCAATTAAGTCTTTAGTGAAGTTTATATGGACCATTTCCATGTCTAGCTCTTCACCGGTCGGGTTAGTGATACTGACATTGACGCTGAAGTTCTCAGTAAAGCCCACCTTGGTCGTGCTAGGCACGACTTCAATGCCGCAATTCAAAGCCGGCTGAGCCAGGGCCACGTTTGGTACCGCTGGCACCAGCATCAGCCCTAAACACACAGCAGCAACAATCGAAACTGAGAGGAATTTCCAGAGTTTAGCCATTTTTACCTCCGTGATAAACGTCTATTCATTATTATATCACCACACTAACTTTGTCAATAGACCATAATGGGTTACATGGTTGGCGGCCCGGATTTCCCTTCTTGTCGTTGCCAGCCTTTTTCCATTGTCATTGCACCATTATAGCATGAGATTGCTTCGGCACCAATGTGCCTCGCAATGACAGGGGGCGTCATTACGCCCCTTTTTTCATTGTCATTGCGAGCCGAAGGCGTGGCAATCCCGGCAGGGTGTGTGAGATTGCTTCGGCACTGCGTGCCTCGCAATGACAGAGGGTAGACGTGACTCGCAATAACAGGGATATAAAAGAGCGGTCACCAGTCAGCCAATCGCTGAAGGCTGATAGCTGATAGCTACTAAATTTGGTCATTACACTCTCCGTGTTCGGAAGATAAGCACCAGAATCACCAGCCACACCACAGCAGCAAGGGCAATAATAACCCACAACCATGACGCAGTAGCCGGTGCAGGCGGCACAACTCCCTCCCGACCTGTGGTGAAGGTTCCCGTAGCGTCACCAAACACCGTAGTATCCTTCATCGCCTTTACTGTCCAGTAGTAAGAAGTGCTGTAGGAAAGCGTGCCGGTATAGGTGTAAGTCGTCCCTGATACTGAAGTCGCTGATACTACCTCAGCATTGGTCGCAGCATTCACCAGGCTGAACTCATAGCCTGTGGAATCGGCAACAGCATCCCAGGTGAACGGAATATTGCTCACCGCCACGCCAGTGGCGCCATTGCTGGGATTGGTCAGCGTTACCTGAGCCATAGGACCAACGGCAACGGTGAAGCTGCGTACCTCAGACCACGGACTGTGAATTATCTCACCGGTCTCAGCATCGGCAGAGCGAACCCTCCAGTAGAACTTGGTGCCGCAACTGCCGGTTCCCAGCGCTCCGTTGGCAACAACGTAGCTGGGACTGGAGCCACTGGGTGGCTCGTAGTCTATCTCCCGGCAAACGTTATCCTTGTCACTGATGTCGACTATCACCTCGGTGAAGTCCTCATCCAGCGATATCTGCAGGTTGTACGAGCAAGCATCGCACTGCCTGTCCCACTTCAGAGTGAAGGCGTCGTTCCAGCAGTAGCACGGGTCGGCATCTACCACAGCATCGGCTGCCAGTGAAAGAAGCGTCGGACCTGCCTTGGCATAGCAGTCCTCATAGGTCCACAGGCGACCCAGTCTAGCGATGTAGCGGGGATCCTCCTCAACGACAGTGCCGTTGTAGTAACGGGCATCATCAATAGCCCACAGCTTACTGTTGGTATCAGGGCTAAGGCAGCCACAAATCTTCAAGCTGGAAGGCTCGAGCGTGAATGCCCCATGATACTCGTTTACCTCCTCAATGAGGTAATCCCACATTGCCTCGCCGCAGGCTACCTCCTCAGCAGGATTGAGACAGCGAGCCACACCGGTGACATTGCCGTCCGCATCATAGAAGGTGGCGTAGAGAACGCCGCCGGTGGTAGCATCGGTCTCAGGATTGCCCTCAGCAGTACTGAGGACTATGCCGTAGTAGCCAACTTCAACTCGATCGCACCTGTCATAGCCGAGTTGAGCCGCCGATGGCGTTGCAGTGCCGGTACATTCACCAAGGTCTGTAAACGCACTGCTTTCACCAATGACCCAGCGGTAAATGCCGTTGTCGTCGTTATCGACCGGAATGTCATAGCCGCAGGCAACATCGACATAGCTCACCGCAGCATAAACGACGCTGTTGGTGTCGAAGTAGCTGTCAAAGGCAACATGTACTCGCAACTCATTGTTCCCACCTGCGTCGCCGATGTCATCCAGCTTGGTGAAGCTGGCTTCACCATCAAGGAAGGTGGCCAGGTCATCGTCGGAGTAGCTCACCTTGCCGTCAGTGCCACCAACGAGGACATTCCCGTCACCATGCACGGCAATGGTATGACCATGATCAACCTTGCTGTCCATCGTGTTGCTCCAGGAAGCAGCATACCCATGGTCATCGGACACTGCTACATCAGCATCGAAGCCCACGGCATAGATGGTAGCCTCGTCCTGGACAGCCAAATCAGTTATCTCGTCAACGGTCGAGCTTCCTTTTTCCCAGCAGCCCAGTCCCTTATTGCCATCGTAGTAAACGGTATCACTGCCGCGGTCAACGAAGTAAACCGTGTCTATCCCCGCGGTTTCTTCAGGAGCCAGCCTGATGAGGCCAATCTGAGGAGTATCGTCAGCATTAACCTCGGTGTTATTTGTGAGCTCGTGGTTCCATACCCGGAACCACGTGTCGTCGTAGCCTCGAGCGTAAATAATATCCTCGCTAAGGTCCTTCGACTTGAAGAAAACGCTGTCGCATTCACCGCATTCGATGAAATCAGCAGCATAAGCATATTCGTTTCGCTCCCCGGGTAGATCACGGTTGATACTGGCAAGATAAGTGGTGTTGCAGTCGGGCGACTGAGCAACATCGGTAAGGTAATCCATATCGGTATCAATTAACCCGATCTGGTTCCAGGTATCGCCGTCATCGAAGCTCACCGAAAAGGCGCCTTCATCATACTTATCAAGTATATGCAAATTCTTGGGGCCCTGGTTAGGCACAAGCATATTCGACGCCATGCCATACGTGAGGGCTGTGGTGACGCAATAAACCTTGGTACCACCGGGCGGGGCGATAATAGTCGCCGCAGCGCCATGCCCCGTGGGCGGCTTGCACGCTGGCTGCCACGGTTGACAGCAGATATCCATATCGGAAATGCCATCGTTGCGGTAAACCTGAACACCCTCGCAGCACCCAGTTCTGAGCGCAAAGCCGCCCAATGGATTTTCAATAATATTCTTGATATGACCATTACCCAACACCCCGGCAATAGCTTTACCCTCGTCTATCATTCCAAAGTAGAAAACCATCCCGAGCCAGGGACGCCCCGGGATTTGCTGCGTAATGGGCTCAGCATTGCCATTGGCCACGCGGTAGATGGTGCCTACGCTATCCCCGGCGGCATCCTGAGCATTTACAGTTATCCAGGCAATCCTTAAATTCTTGCCCCTGCCATCGTAATCAAGGGGCAGACTTACCCCCGCGGTTGAAGCTTTAGTGATCCACCAGGCAGTTGGGTCAGTAGTCAAAAGGGCTGCCTCCCCACGTGAAGCTGCCTCGTTCCAGTTCACATTATCCCCACTCCATGTCCCGGTCTGGAGATAGGAATTATTGTTAGGGGCACAGTCGCAGGTTTCACCAGACATATTTATAAACACATTATTGTTATGGGTAACAGCCAGTATGGTATGGTCATCGGTGAACATACCCGAGAAATACACCCAGGAAACCGCACAACAATCGATCCAGTCAGGAATGCCGGTGGCGGCATCCTCCCATCCACCCCTAAGGCCGCCAGTCCGGTAGCGATAGACGCGCCCTTCCTCATCGCCATTTGGCGTTCCGGTAGCCCCAGCAACAACGCTGCGGTCAGGGTCTTCGAAGCCAGATACGGCGATGTTGCGCACTCCATCAATGTCAGGGCCGATGTTTATGTTCAAAACGTCGGTAAGATTGGTCCCTGCCGAGGCATCCTGTAGCCCCACTCCCGGGCAATAAGGCAGGAGCTCGAAGTTTTCACCACCGTCCTCGGAAACAAGCACCACCTGTGTCCAGTTAATTGGGTCGATGATATTACCCAGGTAAGCACTAAGGGCTATAAAGTTGGTATCGTACATAGCCGCGGTAAGGAAGTTGAACCAGGCAACCATATCAGTCCAGGGAATCGTCTCATCAGAACCGTAAACTTCGTCACAAATTTCCTTCATAACGTTCTTGGTTATGTCATCCCAGGTAGCCCCACCATCCTCAGATTTCCACAGTCGGGTAGTTTCCTCGGTGTAATCTATCCACCCATCGCCATTTTCATCCTCCCACATACTGCCGATAACATAGAGCCTCTGACCATCAATGCCCAGGGCGGGTACGAAGAGATCGGACCCTGGAGCAATCTTCCAATCATCCATATTGGGGGTGTCCACCTTGTCCCATTCGGCATTCACCTCAGCGGCACTAACCGGCGGAGCGCTAGCTGGCGTCAGAAGCAAGCCGAAAGTCATTACCACTGCAATGACGACGTAAAATAGTCTTCCAGACCACCCTTTTATCCTTTTGTCCATCGGAAATCCCTCCTTTTCAGCTTCGGTGTCGATTATTCATTTAATTATTTGAACAAGATTAACAACCTTCATCGAGAATTGCAATACATCATATAAAAATTCATAAGTCAATGGCAACCCCAAGGAAAGTCAAAACTCAAAAATCAAAATGCAAAATGACAGAGCAAAAATGAAAAACAGTCAGTAGTCAGTAGCTAGCCAACGGCTGAAGGCCAACAACCGATAGCTGAAGGCTGAAAG
>Ga0315533_1000516_pt1 | contig 32978 bp, 26 predicted proteins | sample SalMarSW160130MG_FD_203081 | JGI IMG/M metagenome (GOLD analysis project Ga0315533, IMG submission 203081) | Salt marsh sediment microbial communities from the Plum Island Ecosystem LTER, Massachusetts, United States - Salt Marsh Sediment SW1601-30 ...
CGGGATCGTAGGGGGGCTTATGGAAACGTGGGTTATGATGGAGCTAGGAACCCGTCACACAATCGAAAGAGTGTGAATCGGAAACTCTTCATCTAAGGCAGCGCGCGCTATATTTCTATCCCGACCGACAAGATAGCGTAGAGCGTATAGTAAAGAAAAAGAGAAAGTAGGGGTGTATTGCATACGCCCTCAATGTAGAAATGTAGGGGCTTAATTTATCAAGCCCGAATAAACGGGTAGGATGAATCCGACCCCTACAACAGTTCAAAAAAACAGATTTGGGAAAATTGATGAGCTTTGCAAGGAACCTAAAAATATTAACGAAAGGAGGTGAAGGAAGAATTTAGTTAATAAGAAATTAAGAAGAAAGTTACTATATTAATTTTTTAAGGAGGTTTGTATCTATGAAAAAGTTATTTACCATTTTTCTTTTTGTGCTTCTTCTATCCATGACAGTTAATGCAGCTGCCGATATTGAAATTACTTTCTGGACTCATGAAGACCCCAATAGAACAGAAATTGAAAACAGGTATATCGAAGAATTTGAGCAGGCAAATCCAGGAGTCACCATCAAAAGAGTCACCAGTGGTTCAACTGAAATTCGAGAACTTATTCTCACTGCTTTTGCTGCTAAAAAGGGACCGGATATCTTCAATATGTCTATTGAAGATGAATATGCTTACATAGTAAATGAGCGTCTTGCTTCTGTTGACTTTGAAGCTGCAGGTTATCCTAGTCTTCAAGCAATTTATGATGCTTATATTTCCGGAGTATTAGACCCGGCTACCTATAAAGGCCAACTTTACGGTCTTCCTCTCGAATTAACCAACTGGTGTATTTATCTTAATAAAAAAGTATTCCGAGATGCAGGGCTTGACCCAGAAAAGGACTACCCCAAGACCTGGGAGGAAATGGTAGAAGTATCAGATAAGATAGCCATTCGTGAGGGAGAAATACTTCAAAGAAGAGGATTTGACTTCAGGTATCCTTATCATCTTGTTTCTACGGTTCCCATGGTTGAACAACTGGGTGGAAAATTGATCAGCGATGATGGGAAAACAGCTATCGTTAACGACGAAGCCTGGTTTAAATTTTTAAAATTTATGCAGGAGTGGGGTCCAAGTGGTAAAAATCTTGGTTCACCTACTTATACTAATGCCAGAAAGCTTTTTAATAAAGATAATAATGATATGGGTATGTGTCTTACCGGCCTTTACCAACAGGGAAGGATCAGGAGTGACAACCCTGATTTCTACAACAGTGGGGAATGGATGGTTATACCCTTCCCGAAATTTGAAAACGCAGTGAAAGATGTTCCCGCCGCCTACTATGGACATTATTATATGGTTAATGGCCAGAAACCGAAAGAAAATCAGCAGATGGCCTGGAAATTTGTTGCCTATATGCTCAGTCATCCCGAAGAATATCTAGCTAAAGTCAATATTGTCCAGCCTACAGTTGAACTTATGAATTCAGAGACCTATAAATCTATGCCTTATTCTGGTGTGTTTACAGATGATATGGCAAAAGGTCATGTGGTATATTACGGAGAAAATAGTGCAAAAATTCAGTCACATATTGAGGAAGCAATAAAATCAGTAATGTTAGCCGGCGTCTCACCAGAGGATGCATTGAAAACATTAAAGAGAAAAGTTCAGGAAGTACTCGACGAAGGATAATAGTTTTTTAATTGAAACCACAGGGCTGGGTTATTATTTAGCTTAGCCCTGTGGTTATCACAGAAGGAGTGTAGTTAATGAGCAAACGAATACCAACTTATAGCATTGAACGAAAAAAAGCCCGCTGGGGATGGATATTCGTTGCTCCTACACTTATCTTTTTTTCCCTTTTTAGCTTCTATCCGATTTTTAATGCCCTTTATACAAGCCTATTCAAAAAAAAGCTATTATCGTTAAAACCGCCTGATTTTATCGGGCTTGATAATTATATTTATCTTCTTAAATCTCCAGATTTCTGGAACTCTATGAGAGCTACAGTGGTTTTTACTCTGGGGACTTTTGTACCCCTTTTAATTTTTAGTCTCATATTTGCTATTTTTATAATGTCCAGAAAGAGATTTCAGAATTTTTTTCAGATAGCTTATTATTCTCCCGCTGTTTTATCATCTGTAGTAGCTGCGGTAATCTGGCTATTAATCTTTGACCCCAGGGGGCTGGGTAATCAGTGGCTAAATTTGATTATGAACTCTCCTGGAATTGACCATAAGTGGCTGGCTAATTCAATAATGGTTCAAATGTCTACTATGCTGGTTTATTTTTGGAAATATGTGGGATACTTCACCATAATCTTTATTGTGGGATTGGCATCGATTCCTCAAAGTATCTATGAAGCTGCTAAAATAGATGGAGCAAATGATTGGAAAAATTTTTGGTATATCACTCTTCCTCTTTTGAAACCTACTACTATTTTAGTTTCTATTATTTCTATGCTTCAGTGTTTGAGAACCTTTAGTACCCAATATTTATTTACTCAAGGAGGAGCTCCATTAGCTCCCATAAATGTAATAACTTTAAATATTTATCATACTGCCATAAGAGATCATCGAATCGGCAGGGCAAGTGCCATGAGTATTATTTTATTTGTTATAATGCTGTTATTTACCTGGGTGCAATTTAAATCTTCCCGGGCTGATGAAATCAGTTATTAAGGAGAATATTTTATATGAGTTATACCTTGCAAAGGAAAAGGAATAAAATTAACCGTCAATCCTTAATAATAGATGTATTTATCTGGGCATTTCTCATTCTGGCAGCTTTGTTTATTCTTGCTCCTACAATATTTATGTTTACTGCCTCCCTAATGCCGGCAAATGATATCTTAAAAATGCCTTACCGTTGGATTCCGAAAGGCTTCTATTGGCAGAATTATTGGCAGGGAATAAGGGGTAATGATGGAAGCTTTATCTATATCAGAAATATTTTAAACTCCTTAATAGTAGCTTCAGTCGTAGCTGCCACTACCGTAATTTTCTCAGCTCTGGCAGGATTTGGTTTAGCGAAATATTATTTCAAAGGTAGGACTTTGGTCTTTATGATAATTATGGCAACAATGATGATACCCTTTGAGGCCATAATGATTCCCCTTTATCTGGTGACTACTAAACTGGGAATTCAGGATTCTTATGCCGGATTAATAGCTCCGTTTTTGGTAAATGCATTTGGCGTTTTTCTAATGAGGCAGTATTTTATCACTTTCCCTGATGAAATATTGGATGCAGCCAGAATAGATGGGGCGAGTGAACTGATGATTTTCAGAACAATTATTTTACCAAACAGTATTCCAGCTGTGGCAACTCTGGCCATTCTTACTTTTAAAGCTCAATGGGATAATTTGTTGTGGCCATTACTTGTGGTGCAGAGTGAAGAGATGAAGACCATACCTTTGTATATTGTTAAATTTATGGGAGAAAAACATACTGATGAGGGTGCAATGATGGCAGTTGCTGCCATAGCGAGTATTCCGATATTAATAGTATTTTTTAAATTGTCTAAATATTTCCTGGGCGGTGCAGCCCTATATTCATCAAGGAAAGGATAATTAAGGTAATTATGAAGACACTTTATATTTTTGATATGGGGGGCGTTCTATGTCGTGATTTTAATGATATCCCCGTTATAAGCAATTATCTTGGAATTACCGAAGAAAATTTTTTCATTTATACTGGTGAAAATTTTAGAAAACTTCTTGACGGAAAAATTAACAGTAATGAATTTTGGGTAAGATTTTCTTTAAGATATGGTAAGAAAGTAGAAGAAGAATTATTCGGTAAATTTTTTAACCCGGGAATAATCCGGGAAACAAAAGATATAATAAAACAGCTTAAAAGTAATTCAAGGGTTGTTTGTGGCACTAACACTATAGATTCGCATTATTATTATCTTTTAAATCAAGGCGTTTACGATATCTTCGATGAGGTTTATGCTTCTAACTTAATGGGTATATCTAAACCTGACCCGGATTTTTACCGATATATTTTAAAGAAGGAGATGATTAAGCCCGAAAATACAATTTTTGTGGATGATACCGAAGAAAATATCATTTCTGCTCAAAAAATCGGTATTAACTCTATCCTTTTTACCGATTCCAATTCTCTGAGACAGCAAGTAAAAACATTTTCTAATTCGAAAGGAAAATAATTATGGTTTTTAATTCACACGGACGTTTACGCTCAGTGCTGCTCTGTAAACCTACCTATTATGAAATTTGTGACTTTAGTGAGGTCGCTTCCCAACATATAAAGGAAGGATTTAAAGTATTCAGAAAAGCTGCTATTAAACAACACCAGGAATTTGCAGAAGTATTTCAACAATTAGAAATAGACATTAAATGGCAAGTTGCCCAGCCCGGGCATCCTGACCAGGTAGCAACCAGAGATTTTGGAGTTAATACTGCAAAAGGTGTACTTATCGGTAATTTTCGTTATGCAGATAATGAAGGTGATACCGAATTGGCCATTGAAATCCTTGAACAGCTAAAAGTGCCTATGGCAGGAAGAGTGATGCATGGTTCGTTAGAAGGTGGTGATTGCTGGTATTTAGATGAACATACCCTGGTGATAGGGATAGGGAACCGCAGCACAATGGAGGGGGCAAAGGAAGCTGAAAAAATACTTAAACCCTTTGATATTAAGGTTATTCCAGTTCAGTTTGAAGCAAAATGGAATCACCTGGATATAATCTTTTCGGTAGTGGCACTTAAAACAGTTATGTTATGTCCCGAGGCATTACCGGATGATTTCTTAAAATATTTAAAAAAGGAAAGATATGAAATTATTACTATTCCTGGAGATGCCGTATTCGCAGGAACAATAAATCTTTTAGCTTTAGGAGATGAAAAAGTGCTCTCTTTTAAGGAAAATAAGCTTGGAAACGAAAAACTTAGAGCTGTTGGTTTGGAAGTTTTTGATCCTCCTTTGAGTCAATTTCTGATGGGTGGTTCAGGACCTCACTGTCTTTCATTCGAGTTAATTCGGGATAAGCATTAGTCTTTTTAAAGCCAAATAGTTTTAATTTTAAAAAAGCAGTTATAGCAGTTATTATATTTTAATATAGCAGAAATTTTCTATTCGGGAGATAAGGATGACTAGTTTTTTTTACTTTAATTTTTTGATATAATATTAACATAAATCTAAAAGATAATAGTTAAAACATGTGGATTTTTTATCACATATTATTAGAGAAGGAGGGATAAAGTAGAGATAATTATAAAAATCATAGAAATGCAAAGTAAAAAGTTTAAAAAATTATTATTTAATTAGGAGGTTCTGAAATGCAAACAAAATCATTAAGAGGTCGAGATTTCATAAGTACGCTGGAGTTTACTAAAGATGAATTAGAAAGTATGCTGGAGTTAGCTGCCGTTTTAAAGGCTGACAATGCATCTGGTCGGGAGCACCCGTTGCTTCTCCGTAAAACCTTATTTATTATCTTTTACAATAAATCTTTACGAACCCGTAACAGCTTTGAAGCCGGGATGACCCAATTAGGCGGACATGCCAATTATTTGGATTCTGAAAAGATTTACACCCCTGCTACCGAAGGTGAAGAGAAAGCCTATTCCACAGAAAGGGTATCTGATGTTGCACGGGTATTGGCCAGAATGGGTGATGGTATTGCTATAAGAATGTATGGAAAACCAACCGGTTGGAAATATGGTAATGGTAATAAATATTTACGCGAATTTGCTAAATGGGCAGATATACCGGTAATTAATATGGAAGACGATATATATCACCCCTGTCAGTCGATGGCTGATGTCCTCACCATGAAAGAAAAATTGGGCGACCTGCGCAATAAAAAATTGGTAGTAAGCTGGGCTTATTCACCAAGTGTGGAAAAACCAGTGGCAGTTCCACAGTGTTTAATGGCAACCGCCAGTAAGTTTGGTATGAATATTACTTTAGCCCGTCCGGAGGGTTTCCAACTGGATCCCATGATGATAGATGCCATCAAAGAAAATTCTAAAAAATACGGCGGCTCATTTGAAGAAACCGATTCTATGGAAGATTCTTTCAAAGATGCAGATGTGTTATATCCTAAATCTTGGGGCAGCTTAACCTGTGTTCCGCCGCAAACTTCTGAAATAAATGTAGACAAGATGAAAGCTCTCTTTGATAAAAATAAGGATTGGATATGTGATGACCGAAAATTAAAATTAGCTAAACCGGAAGCTATTTATATGCATTGCCTCCCTTGCGATAGAGGATATGAAGTAACCGATTCAGTTATCGATGGACCTAATTCAGTTGTTTTCGATGAAGCTGAGAACAGACTTCATGCCCAGAAAGCAATTATGGCTTTATTGATGAGATAGGAATACAGGAATCTAATTAATCCTAATCAGAAACAAAAGGAGATAAGGTGTTAAGAATTAAAAATGCCCGGATTGTAGAAAACGGTCAATTAAAAACGGTAACTATATATGTTGAAAAAGGGAAGATAAAGGATATTGTGCCAGGAGATGAAGCCTTACTCCCTGCGGAAAAAGAAATTAATGTAAAAGGGAATATAGTATTTCCTGGTTTTATTGACCCTCATGTTCATTTTGATGACCCCGGGTTTACCGAAAGAGAAGATTTCGAAACGGGGACCAGGAGTGCAGCGGCTGGCGGTATTACCACAATTATCGATATGCCCTGCACTTCTATTCCTCCGGTTACTAATGGCAAAAACTTCGATTACAAATTAAATATAGTAAAACCAAAAGCTTATATAGATTTTGCTTTCTGGGGAGGGGTAACTCCCGAGCAGGTTGAATCAGAAGAATATAAGAAAAGTTTAAAAGAATTAAAAGATAGGGGGATTGTTGGGGTAAAATTTTACACCATTTCCGGAATGGAACTCTATCCCAGAATGCCCGTTCCCGATATGGATAAAGCCTTCAGATTAATGAGGGAATTAAACCTGGTGTGTGCAGTACATGCTGAAGATTATTATCTGGTAGATTATTATTCTCGTCTTATGCAGGAGATGGGGAGAGAAGATCCTGAGAGTTGGTCTGAGGGAAGAACATACGAAGCAGAGCCAGAAGCAATATGGTCTGTAGTGGGAATTACTGAAAAAGTTGGAAATAAACTTCACATTGTTCACCTTTCGACCAAAGCAGGGTTAAATATTGTTCACTGGGCGAAGTCTCACGGAGTGAATGTAACTACAGAAACCTGTCCGCAATATTTAGTTTTTACAGCAGAAGATTTTAAAAAGCTGGGGTCGGTATTGAAAATCGCTCCGTCCTTACGAAAAGAAGAGGATAGGGAAGAACTTTGGAGAGGGTTGAAAGATGGTTCAATCGATTTTATTTGTACCGATCATGCAGCAGGGAAATATCCGGAGGAAAAATCATCTCCTAATATCTGGAAAAATTATGCAGGTATCCCCGGTACACAGTTAGCCGTTCCAACGATGCTTCATTACGGATATCACGAAGGAAGGCTAACCTTGAGTGAGATTCAGAAACTGATGTCAGAAAATACAGCCAAAAGATATGAACTTTATCCTCAAAAAGGAGTAATAAAAATAGGAAGTGATGCAGATTTTACAATTGTAGATTTAGATAAGAAATGGGTGGTAGAACCATCAAAATTAGAAAGTAAAGGAAAGTATTCCCCCTTTACTGGCAAAAAATTAAAAGGAAAAATATATATGACTATTGTGCGTGGAGAGATAGTTTATAGAGAAGACGAGGGAGTTATTGGCAAAAGGGGATACGGCCAATTTGTGAAAGGTAAATCAGGGATTTAAAAAATAAAATATGTAATATGTTGTAGTGGGCACGATGCATCGTGCCCACAGGAGTCAGAAGAGTAAAAAAGGATAAGATAGATTCCCATTTTCATGGGAATGACAGCTGTAGGGAAGTTTGAATCCTAATTTTTTCACGCGATACGAATTACTATTCACTAACTGACTAATATAATAGGAGGAAAAAAATGGCAGAATTATATAAGAAACATCTAATTACTACCCAGGATTGGGAAAAAGAAGGGCTTGATGAAGTACTTGCGGTTGCCAAAGATATGAAAAAACACCGCTATGAAAAGCCTTATACTGAGATTCTTAAAGATAAAACTTTCCTGATGTTCTTTTACAATCCTTCAGTCAGAACCAGGCAGTCATTTGAAGCAGCTGCCACTGAATTAGGAGGACATGCTCAATTCCTTGAACCTAAATCGATGCGATTAAAAGAAAAAGGGAAAGCCGGAGAAACAGTAGAAGATGCCGCAAAAGTGATGAGTAGATATGCGGTGGGATTGGGTATAAGAATTCTGGAAGATGCCATAGGAGAATATGGTCAGGGAGAAGATTTATTAAGGGAATATGCAAAATATTTGACCATTCCGTTAGTATCCATGGCTCATGATAAATATCATCCCTGTCAGGGACTTGCTGACTTAATGGGTCTTCAGGAACATACGGGAGACGTAAAAGGTAAAAAAATAACCATGATGTGGGGTTATTCTTCAATGGTGCGTTCCTGGAGTTCCGTACAGGAAGATATTTTACTCCTTCCCCGTTATGGGATGGATTTTACCCTGGTTTACCCGGAAGGTTTCGAACTGGATCCCGAAGTTGTTGCCCAGGGTAAAAAGAATGCAGAAATTTCCGGATCAAAATTTGAAATCAGTCATGATAGACATGAGGCAGTTAAAGGTGCCCAGGTCGTATATTCCAGAAATTGGATGAGTCCGTTAAGATATACTATAGGCAAGGAAGATGAAAAGAAAGTTGCCTTAAAATATAAGGATTGGAGATATACAAAAGAACTTGCCGCCACTACAGACAATGCTTATTATATTCATCCTATGCCTATTGACCGTGGAAATGAAGTAGATGATGAAGTAGCAAGCGGTTCCCGTTCCATTGTTATTGATTTAGCGGAAAACAGATTACATGCCCAAAAAGCCATTATGGCTTTAACTATGGCGAAAGGATGGAAATAAAAAATGTCTAAATTAGCGGTATTAGCAATAGGTGGAAATTCCTTAATCAAAGATAAGCAACATGAAACAGTGGAAGACCAATATGATGCAGTATGTGAAACAGCCAAACACATTGCCGGTCTGATAGAACAGGGCTATAGTGTCGTGGTGACACATGGCAACGGTCCGCAAGTGGGATTTATTTTAAGACGTTCGGAAATTGCCCATGAAGTCGGAGGGATGCATGATGTTCCTTTGGTGAGTTGCGGTGCAGATACCCAGGGATCTATCGGATATCAAATTCAACAGGCAATGGACAATGAGTTTAAAAAACGGGGGATTAAGAAGCAAATTGCCACGGTTGTGACTCAGGTTGTCGTAGATAAAAAAGATCCCGCATTTCAGAATCCTGCAAAACCGATCGGTACTTTTTATACCAAAGAAAGAGCAGAAGAACTACAGAAAGAACATCCCGATTGGGTTATCATTGATGATGTGGGTAGAGGCTATAGAAGAGTAGTCCCTTCTCCGATGCCGGTTGAGATTGTAGAAGAAGATGCAATCAATGTATTGATAAAAAATGGTTTCAGCGTTGTTGGGGTTGGTGGCGGAGGAATTCCGGTAGCTTATAACGATGATGGAATGCTCGAAGGTGTAGCCGCAGTTATCGATAAAGATAATGCATCCAGTTTACTGGCCATTAATATTAAGGCTGATTTGTTTATCATTTCCACGGCGGTTGAAAAAGTGAGTTTGAATTTTAATAAACCGAATCAAATTGATTTGGATAAGATGAATGTAGCAGAAGCCAAAAAATATATTGAAGAAGGGCATTTTGCCAAAGGAAGCATGCTTCCAAAGATTCAGGCGATTGTCAGGTTTCTGGAAGCAGGAGGAAAAGAAGCTATTGTTACAAATCCTGAATCATTGGAAAGAGCTTTAAAGGGTGAAACAGGAACACACATATTTCCTTAATCTACAATGGCTATAAAAAATATAAATCTATAAGGTGAAAACTGCCTTACTATTAATTGTACCCTTTTTCGTCGATTGGACTGTATCATCGCTGGAATAGGATGGGTGGGGGTGACATGTGCCCCCCACCCATCCTATTAATTCTAATATTAATTATCAATTTCTACTTTGTTAACAAAAGCTAAACGTACCAGCGCTCCAAAAGAATTGGGGACATCTTATGCTCGGGAGGGAAAATAGATATGAGTTATATAAAGAAATTAAAATGTTTATTATGTGGAACAGAATATGATTCAAATGAAGTAAAATATAATTGTCCGAAATGCGGGGACGAAGGCGTTTTAGAAATTATTTATGATTATCCTAAGATAAAAAAAGATTTTAATCAGGATACTCTTAAAAAAAATAAGGAATTTTCGATGTGGAGGTACTTACCTCTTTTGCCGGTGGATGATCCTGCCAAAATCGGGCCGTCAAAAGTGGGCTGGACTCCTTTATATGAAGCAAAAAGAATAAGAGAAGATTTAGGGATACAAAATCTCTGGATTAAAGATGACGGGAGGAACCCTACTGCTTCTTTAAAGGACCGGCCATCTGCTATTGCCATAGTAAAAGCTCGGGAATTAGGAGAAAAGATTGTTACCTGTGCCTCTACCGGTAATGCTGCCTCATCACTTGCTGGGGCTGCTGCTTCAGTGGGTTTAAAGAGTTATATATTTGTTCCACAAACCGCACCGAGTGCCAAGATTGCCCAGCTTCTAGTATTTGGCTCAACCGTTTTTGCGGTAAGAGGAACCTATGATGAATCCTTTGATCTGTCCATCGAAGCAACTAGAGAATTTGGCTGGTATAACCGAAATACCGCTTTTAATCCTTATATGGTGGAGGGGAAAAAGACGGTTGCTCTGGAAATTATTGAGCAGATGGATTTTGAAGTGCCTGATTATCTTTTTGTATCGGTAGGAGATGGCTGTATCATCTCTGGAGTGGCCAAAGCTTATAAGGATATGTTTTCTTTGGGCTTCATTGACCATTTACCTAAACTGGTTGCCGTGCAGGCAGAAGGGTGTAAACCGATTGCCGAGGCAGTAAATGGTGATGGAACAGTTAAATTTGTGGAGCCGAATACAATTGCAGATAGTATTGCAGTAGGGATTCCCAGAAATCGTCTGATGGCAGTAAGAGACATAAAAGAATCGAAGGGATTTGGTATGGCGGTAAGTGACAAGGAAATACTTGAAGCGATTAAATATTTAGGCACAAAACAGGGGATTTTTGCTGAACCTGCGGGTTCTACCGCCTTTGCCGGCATGGTCAAGGCGCTAAAGGAAGAAAAAATATCTACGAGAGATAAAATTGTAGTACTGGTTACCGGAAATGGTTTAAAAGATGTAGAGAGTGCTAAAAAAGCAGGAGGAGAAGCCCTGGTAATAGATCCCAATTTAGAAGCAGTAAAGGAGGCAATGAACTAAAAGTGAATAATGCGGAAAAAAAAGAATTAAACGACCTTCTTCAAGGGCTTATTCAGATTAAAAGTGTAAATCCTCCGGGAAATGAAAATCAAATTGCTAATTTTATAAAGAAATTTCTCTTAAAAAATAATATCCACTCCGAGTTAGTTCCTTTGGAAGAAGGCAGGAGTTCGGTTGTGGCGAAAATTGAAGGAGAAGAAGAGAGAAATATTACTCTTTGCGGACATATAGATACGGTGAGGGTAAAAAAAGAGGATTGGACGAAACCTGCCTTTCAAGGATTAATTGAAAACGGAAAAATGTATGGCAGAGGAGCATCAGATATGAAGGGTGGAGTGGCTACTATCCTCTATGCAGCGGCACTTTTAAAAAGAAGGGGAATTGTTCCTAAAAAAACAGTTCAATTAGCCCTTACGGCAGATGAAGAATGGGGATATAGAGGAGCAAAAAATTTAGTTAATGGGGGTTATTTTGACCAGACTGATTTCCTTATTATCACTGAACCATCTAATCTTCAGGTTTCTTCCGGGGAAAAGGGAGAATTATGGATAAAAGCTAAATTTTTCGGGAAGTCTGCTCATGGCTCAACTCCTGAGGTAGGAGTAAATACAATTATTCCGGGGAGTGAGCTTGTTGTGAATGTTACCGAAAAATATGAGAAAATATTTGAAGCGGACCCATTTTGGGGTAAAACTTCAATGAATATTGGACAGTTTTACGGGGGAGTTCAGGTGAACATCGTCCCCAATTATTCGGAAATACAGCTGGATTTTAGGGTAATTTCAGAAGAAGATAAAGAGAAGGTAGTGGAATTAGTCAGAAAGACCGGTGAAGAAATTGCAAAAAAGTATAAAGTGCGGTTTACGGAAGAGATTTTTAACTATCATCCCTCAATCTTTACCAGTTCAGATAATCCTTATGTAGAAAAGTTTTTGCAGGCAGCCGGAAAAAAGGAAGTGATAATTACCAAATACTGCACTGATGGCGCAACTATCATTCCAGAAAAGAAGATGCCTTTCATTATTTTTGGTCCTGGTGACATTGCTCAGGCCCATCAAAACGATGAATATATAGAATTAGAATTTCTTTATCGAGCAGTAGACACATTTATCGACTTTCTAAAAACCTGACAGGGGACGGTTCTCTGGCAGGTTTTTAAGGAGAGTGACAATCTAGAATTTTATCTTGCAACGGGTAAGGGATAACGAACAGTAATTGAGTAATAAGTAATAAGTAATGGGTAATGAGTGAAATACAGGTTACTTATTACATGTTATACATTACATTATATTTCTTGCTGGTAACCCGAACAACTAAATGAACTTGTATCTTGTAACTATTAACTGACAACTGAAAACTTGTATTTAACACTATACGCTATGTTAAATACTAACGACTAACTAAAAATAGAGGAGAAAAATAAAATGATTGATTTAAGCATTAATGAAGAACAATTAGAAAGAACTGTAAAAAGAGCCAGAGAAAAAAATATTATTATCCCGACTTTTACAGAACAGAAAAATCCTGAGCTCGTTCCCGATAAGGTTAAGGATAAATTGAAGAATATAGGATTATGGGATATTAATTCTTATAATCTTTTTAGAATTAACTGGAAAAATGAGCCGATAAAAAAGGGTGGTCAATTCGGAGGAGTTAATTTTGTAGAATTACCTCATGAGTTAACTGGAGTAAAAGCCAGAATATTTGCTTTAGTGGGTAAATGGTTCCCCACTGGTTCCCATAAAGTAGGTGCTACCTTTGGTTGTTTAGTTCCTCGCTTGGTTACCGGACAATTTGATCCGACTTCTCAAAAAGCAGTTTGGCCGTCTACTGGAAACTATTGTCGGGGCGGTGCTTATGATGCCGATATTCTCTCCTGTGAGTCGATAGCTATCTTACCGGAAGGGATGAGTAGAGAACGTTTTGATTGGTTGGCTAAAGTAGCCGGAGAAGTAATTGCTACTCCGGGAACAGAGAGTAATGTAAAAGAGATTTTTGATAAATCTTGGGAATTAAAAAAGACCAGGGATAATGTAGTAGTGTTTAATCAATTTGATGAATTTGGTAATCACCTCTGGCATTATGAAATTACTGGCCATGCTATGGAAGAAGTACTATCTCAAGTGATGACTTCTAAAGATAATTATTCCGGTGTAGTTTTAACTACTGGCTCAGCTGGTACCTTAGGTTGTGGAGATTATATGAAAGAAAAATATCCTACCAGCAAGATAGCTGCTGGTGAAGCCTTACAATGTCCTACACTTCTGGCTAATGGTTTTGGTGCCCACCGTATTGAAGGTATAGGAGATAAACACGTCCCCTGGATTCATAATGTGAGAAATACTGATATGATTATTGACGTAGATGATAGTAATAGTATGGGAATAATTCGTTTATTTAATGAACCTGTCGGTCAGAAATATTTAAGAAAAAAAGGTGTTCCTACAGACATAATTGAAAAATTACCACTAATGGGAATTTCCAGTGCAGCCAATATGATTATGGCTATCAAGTTTGCTAAATATTATGAACTTACTGAAAAAGATATAGTCTTAACTGTCTTTACCGATTCAATGGAAATGTATAGCTCTCGATTAAAAGAATTAGAAGAAGAATTTGGTCCTTATAATGAAACCGATGCAGCCATTGATTATCATCGTAACTTGCATGCACTTAATACTGACTATATGCAAGAATTAACTTATCGCGATAAAAAACGTATCCATAATCTCAAGTACTTTACCTGGATAGAACAACAGGGTAAAGATATGGAAGAACTAAATGCTCAATGGTATGACAGTGAGAATTATTGGGGTAATGTCCATCAGCAAGTAGGGAAAATAGATGAGCTTATTAAGAAATTTAACCAAAGGACCGGTTTGCAAAAATAGCATAAAAATATTAGAGTGTGTGATAGGGGAAGTGTGACAAACAACTGTCCCCTATCACACACTTCCCCTATATATTGACAAGGGAGATGAAAAGAATGAAATTCAGCGAGGTTAATAAATCGATAAAACGAGTCGATGCCTACGAAAAAGTTACTGGAAAAGCTAAATTTGCTGCTGATTTATTCTTCCCCAATATGCTTTATGGTAAAGTTTTGCGAAGCAAATATCCTCATGCTCGAATTGTAAAGGTAAATATTAAAAAAGCTTTGGCCTGTCCGGGCGTGAAAGCGGTTATAACGGTAGAGGATGTTCCCAATAATAAATTTGGGGTAATTATCCAAAACCAGCAAGTTTTAGCCCAGAAAGAGGTTTTGTATATAGGCGATGGAATTGCTGTAGTTGCCGCAGAAACTAAAGAGGCAGCTGCCAAAGCCATAGAATTAATCGAAGTAGAATATAAAGAACTACCGGGTATTTTTAACCCGGAAGAAGCCGAGAAAAAAGATGCTCCCTTAATCCATTTAGAGTTAGAAAATAATCAGGTGGTTCATCATCGATTGAGAAAAGGGGATATAGAAAAAGGTTTTGCTCAGGCCGAGATAATACTGGAAAGAGAATATACCACTCAATTTGTAGAACACGGTTATATCGAACCTGAGTCACTCGTGGCAGTACCTCATGAACATAATACTTTAGTAACTATCTATGGTTCGGTTCAGAATCCTTTTTCCTGTCGTAATGCCGTAGCAAGTGTGCTTAAAGTACCCTTGAACAAAGTGAGAATAATTCAGAATCATATGGGTGGATCATTTGGGGGCAAAGATGAAGTTATGTCTTCTATGGCTGCCCGAGCTGCTCTCTTAGTTTTAAAAACTGACCGACCGGTTAAAATGGTTAATACCAGAGATGAGTCAATACTCGAAAGTTACAAACGCCATCCTTACAAAATGAAATATAAAGTAGGTGCCACCAAAGAAGGTAAGCTGGTAGCAATGGAGATTAAATGTTTAGCCGATAGTGGAGCTTATGCCTGCCAGACTCCCTTTGTTACCTGGCGTTCAGTTGTTCAGGCAACTGGCCCTTACGAATTGCCTAATGTGAAAACAGATACTTATGGATATTACACCAATAATGTATATACCGGGGCGATGAGAGGTTATGGTTCACCACAGATTATCTTTGCCCAGGAATCGTTAATGGATGAACTGGCTGAAAAACTGAAGATGACCCCCAGGGAACTGCGTTTGAAAAATATATATCACAATAATTCTATTACTGCCAGTGGACAGAAACTGGATAATCACCAGGTTAGTCTGGAAGAGGTGATTAACAAAGCTGTTGAATACAGTAACTATAAAGAGAAATACAAAGAATACAGAAAGCCCCAATCAGGAGACAAAAAAAGGGGAATCGGTATGGCTGTCAGTTTTCGAGGCTGCAGTCTGGGAGCTGAGGCAACTGATGCTGCCGGGGCTATAGTGGCTATTCAGCATGACGGAAGTATCTTAATATCTTGTGGATTGGCTGAAAATGGCGAAGGCTTAAAGACTGTTTTTAGCCAGATAGCAGCTGAGGAATTGGGAGTAGATATTAAAAGGATTAGTTATATGGAGGTTGATACTTCAGTTTCTCCTGAGAGTGGGGCTACAGTTGCCTCTCGCAGCACTATATTAGGCGGCAATGCAGTAAAAAACGCTGCCCATCAATTAAAAGAAACTCTTGCTGATATGATAGTAGATAAATTTAAAGTTAAAGCAAGTAAATTGGTTTTTAAAAATGAGAATATATATGAGAAAAATATAGAACAAAAGATTATTTCTTTTGATAAAGCAATAGATTTGGCTAATGAACAGGGGATATTTTTATCTGCCTATGGATGGTATAAAGCCCCCGATATTTCCTGGGATGAAGAAATTGGTCAGGGCAGACCATATTTTACTTATGTTTATGGTTGCCAAATAGCCGAAGTGGAAGTTGATACAGCTACCGGTCAGATAGAAGTATTAAAAATGACTGCCGCCCATGATGTAGGTAGGGCCATTAATCCTGCCTGCTTGAAGGGGCAGATCTACGGTGGGGTAATGATGGGCTTGGGTTATGGTATCATGGAGGAAGTAGAAACCGCGAATGGCTACATTAAAAATACTAACTTTGATGAATATTTAATTCCTACAGTAAAAGATATGCCGGAAATTAGCCCGGTTATTGTAGAAAATCCCGACCCTTATGGTCCTTATGGAGCTAAATCTATCGGTGAACCAACTTTAGAATTGGGTGCAGCGGCGATTGCCAATGCAGTAGCTCACGCAACCGGAAAAAGAATCAGACATTTACCCCTTAATTTAGAACGGGTCTTACTGGGACATTCTTTAAGTAAAAGGGGGACAAAAAAATGATATCCTATGAATTTTTAACCACCCAAAAAATAAAAGAAGCCCTGAATTACTTAGATAAATTTAGTAAAATTCATATATTAGCCGGAGGGACAGATTTGTTGGTTAATCTTTATAAAGAGAGCCCTCGCTTGCCAGACTTTGACTATCTCTTGGACATAAGCAATATTTCAGAATTAAAATTTCTTACTTTAGTTGATAAATTTATAGAAATAGGGCCACTGGTGACTCATTCCCGATTGATTAATGAGCCGCTCATCAAAAATAATCTTCCTGTATTAGCGGAAGCAGCTTACACTATTGGTTCAACCCAGATTCGTAACCGTGGCACTATCGGAGGTAATATTGTGAATGCTTCACCGGCAGCAGATCTTTTGCCCCCTCTAATCGCTTTAAGGGCTGAAATAGAATTAACTTCCAGGAAAGGCAAAAGAGTATTGTCCTTAGAAGAATTTTTAACCGGTCCTTATAAAACCAAATTGCAGGCCAATGAATTATTAACCAAAATAAAAATTCCTTTACTTGGTGATAATTATTATACCGATTTTCAAAAAATCGGCCGAAGAAAAGCCCTATCTATTGCCAGACTAAGTCTTGCCCTGGTTACAAAAGTAGATGAAAAAGGTGTTTTCCAAGATACCAGAGTTGTTCCCGGGTCTGCCACACCTTATCCTCAATCCCTTCCGGAGACCGAAAAAGCTATTAATGGTAAATCGATATTTAATATTGATTTAGAAGAGATTGGTAAAATAACTAGCAAGGAAATGGTCTCCATTACCGGAGAAAGATGGTCTACTCCCTACAAAAAACCGACTATCGCTGTCCTGATTAAGAGAGCATTAAAAAAAATTATTGAGGAGGCAAAGACCAATGAATAAGATTACGGTAACTTTCGTTGTTAATGGTAAAGAAGTAACCTTAAAGGTAGGCCCTAAAGAGCGTTTACTTGATACTTTAAGGGAGCAATTAAAATTAACCGGGACCAAAGAAGGGTGCAGTGTTGGTGAATGCGGAGCCTGTACGGTTATCCTTGATGGAAAGGCCGTTTCTTCCTGTCTGATTCTTACCGGACAGATTGGAGGAAGTGAAGTATTAACTGTTGAAGGGCTGGAAGTAGATGGGAATCTTGATTCTTTACAACAAGCCTTTATTGATCATCATGCTATACAATGCGGTTTTTGTACCCCGGGGATGTTGATGTCCTCCAAAGCCTTACTTATACACAATCCTCATCCCAGTCGAGAAGAGATTAAAACTGCCTTAGAGGGCAATCTCTGTCGATGTACCGGTTACGAACAGATTATAGAAGCAATTGAAAGTGTAGCGAATAAATAGTAATAAGGAGATTTATAAAATGTCTTCTATATTAATTAAGAATGTAAAAGAGATTGTAACTATGGATAAAGAAAGAAACAGACTACAAGGTTACAATCTTTTGATTAAAGATAATAAAATTAGTAAAATTGCCTGTAATATAAAATTCCCAGCTGAGGAGATAATTGACGGTTCTGATTATTTCCTATATCCCGGTCTAATTAATACCCACCATCACTTTTATCAAACCTTAACCAGAAATATTCCCCAGGTGCAAAATGTAGAGCTATTTAATTGGCTCAAATACCTTTATCCTATCTGGGTTCGCTTAACCCCGCAGGCGATTTATTACAGTGGTTTGGTAGCAATGGGAGAACTTTTAAAGACCGGTTGTACCACCGCAGTTGACCAGTTCTACGTTTTCCCCAAGAACCAACCGGAAGAACTGGTAGATGAAGAATTCAGAGCAGCCAAGGAAATCGGGATAAGGTTTCATGGTTGTCGGGGGAGTATGTCTTTAAGTAAAAAAGATGGGGGACTGCCTCCGGATTCAGTAGTGCAGACAGAAGAAGAGATACTAACCGATTCTCAGCGGGTTATCGAAAAATTTCATGATTACAAGCCTTTTGCTATGCAAAGAGTGGTTTTAGCTCCCTGTTCTCCCTTTTCCGTTACTGAAAATCTTTTAAGAGAATCGATTAAATTGGCCCGAAATTATAAAGTGGAAAGCCATACTCATTTAGCAGAAACCAAAGATGAAGATGAATTTTGTCAGAAAACTTTTGGGTTACGGCCACTAAAGTATATGGAAAAAGTTGGCTGGTTGGGTGATGATGTCTGGTTTGCCCATTGTGTTCATCTAAGTGAAAGCGAGATAGATTTGTTGGCTAAAACAGGGACGGGAGTAGCTCATTGTCCGGTTTCTAATCAGAAACTGGCTTCCGGGGCTGCGGATATCCCCTATATGTTAAAAAAGAAAGTACCGGTGGGATTAGCAGTCGATGGTAGTGCCAGTAATGACTCCTCTAATATGATTGCCGAACTTAAAGCAGCTTTCTTGATGCATCGGTTAATTTATGGTATCTCCAGTATGTCTGCCGAAGAAGTGCTGGCTATGGCTACCAATGGTGGTCGGGATGTCCTTAATCAGTCAGAAGTTGGAAGCATAGAAGAAGGAAAAGCGGCAGATATGTTTCTAATCAATACAAAAAGATTAGGATTTGCCGGGGGTTTGTCCGATTCTGTTTCTGCTCTGGTAACTTCTGGTGATTCTCAAATTGTAGATATCACTATAGTAAATGGTAAGATTGTAGTTCGTGATGGAAAATTGGTTACTATTGATGAAGAGAAAGTGGCGGAAAAAGCCAACAAGATTTCCCAAAAAATGATTGAAGGATAACATGATACGATTAGATGTTAAATAATTATACATAAAATGTTCCCAAATTCAATATCATTAAAAAACGATAAGATCTGCTTTAATAAAATTTAGTTAGATATCACAAACCTTTCCGCCTTTTTTAATTTGTTTTAACCACATTACACATAAAAGTTCTATTTGAAGTCGTACTGGTAATCGAATCTTTTTGTTCATCATCCGTTAGTTTGTTGAGATTATAATCTGAATTGTATTCTCCCCATCCCCATGCAATACGGACTGATCCTGAATGAACAATGTTTGAAATCCTGGCTTTCATGATTATTTTACCATTGGGTGATTCGATTGTTACCTTATCGCTGTCAGAAATATTTCTTTTTTTTGCATCTTTAGGATGAATATCGACAAAGGGTTCAGGTTCGCGTTTCAATAAGAAAGGAATATTTCTAAATTGAGAATGAACATAATTATTGGACCTTTTCCCACTGATTCCTATCAAGGGGAAATGGGTTTTCTCTTGATAAAAACTCGGTTGATTTTTCCATACTTCTTGAAAATCAGGAACAGGTGAATATCCGTATTTTTTTAGTTTTGCAGAATATAACTCTACTTTACCGGTTGGTGTGTTAAATCCTTGTTTTATATATTTTTTATAGCGTGTTTTTTGAAAAAGAATACCATCCGGATTCTGACGCAGCATCTCAGTAGTAATTGCAGCAGGACTCAATTGTTCGTCAATTGCTTCTTCAACACTATTCCAGGGAAATTCTTTTTCGTAACCTAATTTTTTGGCCAGTTCAAATATAATTTTCCAATCCGGCCAGCAATTTTCAAACCATTTTATTGTCTTGTTTTGGAGTACAACTCGATTGCTATACATTGAGCCTAAATTTAATCTTGTTTGTTCAAAAGAAGTGGTCGTAGGTAAGACAATATCGGCAAGTTTTGCCGTTTGAGTCATAAATAAATCAATGACCACAATCAATTCAAGTTTAGCCAGGGCTTCAAGAAATCTTTTGGAATTTGCCATTGTTACTGCCGGATTTGCACCCTGAATTATAAGTCCTTTTAAAGGATAAGGCCTTTCATTAAGCATTGCATCGGTAAGGGTTCCCATCACATGAATACCCATATTCTTATCGTATTGATTAAACAGCGGGTATTCTGAGGTTATCGGTTTTATATTTTTTGGGGAATATTCTCTGAGCTGAATATCTTTAAAGGGTATGGGTTGAGGGATAAGGTCTCCTCCTTTTTTATCCAGGTTTCCGGTCAATGCTCTCAAAATTGAAATAGCTCTTGATGTTTGAGAAACATTTAGATGCATATCAATTCCGTTACCATCTCCAATACAGGCAGGTTTTGTTTTTGCATATAAGCGGACGGATTCTCTTATTTTTTCCGGGTACAACCACATTGTTTTTGCTATTTTTTCAGGAATATAGTGACTTGTAGTGTCTTTCAACTTATTAAATCCAATGGTCCAATCCCTTACAAAGTCCTGGTCATAAAGTTTTTCTGAAATGATGACATGAATCATAGACATAGCAAGTATACCATCATAACCTGGTTTTACCTGTAACCAAATATCAGCCAGTAAAGCTAATTTAGTTTGTATGGGGTCTATAACAATGATTTTAGCTCCTTTTTCTTTTGCATGGACAATTTCTTCATATAGAGGGGGTTTGCAATCCCTGTCATTTCTTCCCCAGATAATGATACAATTAGAATTTTTATAATCAGGATTGGTCATTGCACCATAAGTGAAAGTATGGTTTGCATCTCGTGCTGCATGACAAACAGAACCATTTCCAATAATATTAGGGGAGCCGAAGACATTCATTAACCTGTTGGCATAGTGCCAGACAGCACCCCAATCGGATGCCTGTCCCCTTAACCAGCATATGGATTCGGCACCATATTCTTTTTTTAAAAGATTTAACTTCTTTGTAATTCTATTCAATGCCGTTTTCCAGGATACTTCCTGCCAAAAGGTTTTTCCGTCCTTTTTTTCCTTTATCATCGGGGTTTTTAAACGATTAGGGGAGTAAACAATTTGAGCGGCTGCCTTTATTTTTGGGCAAAAATATTCTTCCTTAATCCTGGCATTGGTTTTTCTTTCTACCAGAGTAATTTTATTATTTTTTAAATAAACCACTACAGGGCAACAAGCAGAGCATATGCAGCATGTGGTATGTTTCTTTTCCATGAGAATTTCCTCCTACTTTCTCAATAAATGCAGTTAATATAAAATTAATTGTAAGCTGCTATTTTTTTACCTGTATTAATTCTATAATAATTTCATTGATTTGACACTGTTGAAAGACTTACTTTTTGACTGAAAACGACACTAATAAATAAAATGAATCCGATACCATTCCCTAAGATATTTGGGAAAAAAAGAAAAAATGCTGCAACCAGTAAAAAGAGCCGTTCGACTAATTTTAATTTCTTAAATAAAAAATTTTCCCAGAATGCTGCAAAAGCAATAAGTCCGAAAAAGATAGAAATGATAGTTTCAATAATCATTAAAAAAGAATCTTGAAGTAATATTGCTGGTCTGAAATAAAACATAAAAGGAAGAATGTAGAGACCTTTGGAAAATTTAAATGCCGTTAACATGGTTTTCATTGGGTCCGCCCCCGCTATACCTGCACCTACAATAGAGGCAAGTCCCACTGGTGGGGTAATTTCTGAATTTATACTAAACCAGATCATAATCATATGAGCAATAAGGAGAGGAAAACCCATTTTAATAAGAGTTGGTCCGGCTGTAATAGCAACAATGATATAGGCAGCACTACTGGGCAGACCCATGCCCAGAATTGTAGAGATTACCCCAACTAGCAAAATAGCTAAAAAAGCTGACTCGTGGGTAAGTTCGGAAAGAAACCAGGACAACTTAAGACCAAGACCAGTCAACCCTACAAGGGATAATATAATTCCGATACAGGCAATAATACTACCAATGTTAAGAGAATATCTCCCCCCTAAAATTAATGCTTTATAAATGAGTTTAAAATCAATCCTGCGGCATTTTATCATTTGAACGACAATTAATATAAAGATTCCACTTAAAGCCGCTATATTAGGTGCGTAGCCAAGCCCCATTATAACGACAATAATAACAATTGAGAAAAAAAATTGCCATCCTGTTTTAAGAATATCTAAAACAGGTTTTGTAGAAATGGTGTTATCAATTCTAATATTGAATTTTTTTGCCTCAAAATGAATAAAAGCAAAAACAGTAATATAATATAAAATTATTGGTATCGCTGCCACAGAGATAATAGTTAAATAGGGAATTTGGGTAAATTCTACCATTAAAAAGGCTACAGCCCCCATAATGGGAGGCATAATTTGACCGCCAGTAGAAGCAGCTGCCTCAATAGCGCCAGCCACATGAGGTCTATATCCCATTCTCTTCATCATCGGTATAGTAAAAACACCGGTAGAAGAAACATTAGCAATAGCACTACCGGAAATTGATCCCATTAAGGCACTTCCTAAGACAGCAGCCTTCGCGGGTCCTCCGACTGTATGGCGGGTTAAAGAAAATGCCAACTTTATGAAAAATTCACCAGCTCCGGTTTTTTCCAGAAAAGCTCCCAACAAAATGAATGGAATAACATAGATGATCATGACTCTGGTTGCTACTCCATAATAACCTTCCAATCCACAATAAACTTGACTGATGATAGTTTTGATATAGAACCCGGAATGTCCAAACTGTCCAGGTATTATATTTCCGAAAAGGGCATAAAGAATTATTACTGAGGCAGTAACAGTTAAGGCCCAACCGACCACTCTTCTGCCAATATCTAAACCAATAATAATCATAACAATACCAAAAAAAATATCATATCGGTTTAATAAGCTAAGTCTCATAAATCTAACATAGGGGTTATACATTACATAAAGGGAACCGCAAATAGACAGAATTATGATAATAATATCAATAACTGAAATTTTAACTAAAGATGATTTTTTATTGAAAGGAAATATAATCGCACACATTATAAAAATCATCATCAAATATAAAGATCGTTTGATCACTATATCGAATGTTGTATTAACAGTCCAATACATTACCAAAAGTGAGATAAAAGCTAAAGCTGCATTAATAAAATGTTGTCTAATTCCTTCGAATTTTCTCTCGACTACCTTAAAACTACCAGTTATATCAGCAGATTCTCTTAGATTGATTTTATATCTATTCGGTTCATCTTTATCTATCATTATTATTCTCCAAAAAAATATTGATAAACAGCTTAAATAATTATTTAACTATCTCCAAGGCAATAATAATATATTCGGGAAGCCCTTAGACAACATAAATCTTATGGGCTTCCCGAAGAGAGTAAAAAAATTTATTCTATTAAACCTGCCTCTTTAAAAAATTTCTCTGCTCCTGGATGGAGAGGAATGGGAGTCCATTTGGCAGCATTCTCAAGTTTAATACCCTTGGCTGCTGGGTGAACTGTTACCATATACTCCAAACCTTCTATGCTGTATAGTGCTTTTACCATTTTATAGACAAGTTCATCAGGCAGATCCATTCTACAGGCCCACATTGCTGCCATACCAACAGTTTCAACATCTTCATCTATTCCCTTGTAAGTTCCTGCCGGAATAGTCATTGGCAGATATTCCGGACTCGCTTCGATTAATTTTTCACGATATCCCGGTGCAAATTGGATGATTTGAATATTATCCGTTAAAGAGAGTTCAGTAATAGATGATGTTGGAATAGCTGCAATTTCCATCACGACATCTACCTGTCCCATCTTTAATGCTTCCATGGCAGCGCTCGCTGGTAGAAAGACTGACTTTTTAAAATCTTTTTCCGGGTCCAGACCATGAATCTTAACCCAATCATAGAATAATCGATGCATCGAACCACCCGGTGAACCTACGCAAACATTTTTGTTTCCCAAATCTAAATAAGTATTGATACCACTTTTCTTAAGGGAATAAGGTTGTCCCCAGTTAGCAAATAAAATACCCATCCCGCGCATTTTGTTAAACTCATGGTCATATGGTGGCATACCTTTAAAGGCTTTATAGGAATCCCCGGTGCTTACCAGACCGATATCTGCTTCCCCGCTATCCAAGCGATTTATATTTTCATCAACGCCACCGGAAGTTGCTGCTGTAACCTCAACATCTTCTACATTTTTTGAAATATAAGCAGCTATCCCACCACCTATTGGATAGAATCCGCCGCCCATTGCACCGGTTGAGATGGATAAACGGGTTGTGTCTCCTGCCCACACATTTTGAATGCCAAAAAGAAAAATAAACAAAAAAATTAATAAACAAACTTTTTTAAACAAACTCATTTTTTTAACCTCCTATTTTTGCGTTTATTTTTTCCTTACTTATTTTTTATTTATATATTCACCTCCTTAAGAAAATTGCTTTTATCTGGTAAGAAAAACACTTTTTTATCATACTTTTCGGAATTCTAAAAACTTTTTATCGTATGAGAAAATTATAAAGATAATTGCAGTCTTTAAATTGATAAAAAAAGCTCTCCATCCCAATTTTTCCTGATAGTAGGGACGGAGAGCTGTCTTTCCGCGGTGCCACCCTGGTTGCGTCTAATGTATATATTTTTGTCTTTATGCTTAGACGCCACTCAATAAGTATACGGGTATATCATAGGATACCCAAAAAAACAAAAAACCTTTCATCTCCAAGAGACGAAAGGTTAGTTCCGTGGTGCCACTCTCATAGGATTTTTACTGGCAAAAAATCCTACTTTGCAGCGTACGGATACATGGGTATATACCGATACACTTTTCCTGGTCACGGTGGAAAAGACCGTCAACAATTACTCAGACCATCTTGGTCTTTTCAGCTTGAAGCTTGCGGGTCCATTTGGCAGATTTGTAATTCTTTATGTCGCTTCTCAGCCTAGGCGACTCTCTGTAGAATTGGGGAATCTGCTACTTCTCCCACGCTTTGCTTTTAATGATTATTTTATTTTTTTACATTATAACATACATGTCAAGTTTGGACAAAAAAAGTATAATTATTACAACAGTTCCAATGTTTTTCTCTTTTATGATACTCCATTAAATTGTACATGCACTTAAAAAGCCTGTTCCCAAAAATTTGACACCATTAATGTTACATACTATCATGATAATGTATGGTTTAGAAAAAAAGATGGTATTACAATATGCTTTAATAGCACATGGTGTTTAGCATATAGTTAAAAAGGAAAAGTTGAAATCAGTTGCAGGGATAGATTCTGCGCCTGCTGAATAAAACTGTAAAATAACCTTTAGGATGATATTTAAATCTATAAATAGAGGTGAAGAAAAGATGTTTCTGTTTGGTAATGGAACAGTTCTAACTTTTGATAAGAATTCCCAGGTTATCTCTAACGGCGGAGTAGTAATCGAGGAAGAGAATTTTGTTGCTATCGGAGAGACAGAAAAATTGATTTCAAAATATCCGGAAGCTATATTTAAAGATGTTCAGGGTAAGATAATAATGCCGGGCATGATTAATACCCATATGCATCTTTACAGCACTTTTGCTCGAGGTATGAACCTTAAAACTGACCAGCCTCCCAAAAATTTTGTGGAAATTTTAGAAAAACTATGGTGGAGATTAGATAAGGTTTTAAACGAAGAAGATATATATTGTAGTGCTATTTATGCTCTCCTGGATTGTGTTAAAAAAGGAACCACCACTATTTTTGACCATCATGCCAGCAGTAATCTTATCGATGGTAGTTTAGATATAATTACTGAAGCAGTCCGTCAGACCGGTATTCGAGCTAATCTATCTTACGAGATTTCTGACCGGGACGGTCATGAAAAGGCCTTAGATGGAATCAGAGAAAATGAACGGTTTATAAAAAAAGCACAACGGGAGAGTAATAGCCATTTAAGGGGAATGATCGGACTTCATGCTTCCTTTACCCTGAAAAATGAAACTTTATCCCAAGCAGCTACTTTAGCTGATGAGTTAAAAGTACCTTTTCATATCCACGTCGCAGAAGGAATAGCTGATTTCTATGAAAGCAAAACTCGGGGCTATAGGGGAGTAGCGGACCGTCTTAACCGTTTTCATATCTTGCGACCCGGTACTTTAGCTATACATGGAGTTCATCTTCAGGAAGAGGAATTGGTAATTTTAAAGAACAATGACAGTTATTTAATTCATAATCCCGAATCTAATATGGGTAATGCTGTGGGTGCGGCTCCAATTAAGGCTGCCACAGATAAAGGTGTAACAGTAGGATTGGGCACCGACGGTTATACTACCGATATGTTTGAAAGTATTAAAGTGGCTAATCTCTTACAAAAACACGAGTCACATAATCCTCAGGCTGGCTGGGAAGAAGTCTTTCAAATGGCTTTTAAGAATAACCGTGAGATTGCCACCAGGTTCTTTGGTGAAACCTTGGGAGTCCTTCAGACCGGAGCTCCAGCTGATGTTATAGTGGTAAATTACTATCCTCCCACTCCAATTACCAGTCAAAATGCTTATTTCCATATTTTATTTGGCATAAGTGGAGATATGGTCGAATCTACTATTATAGGCGGTAATATATTAATGGAAGATCGGGAGATAAGCGGCTTAGATTACGAAAGAATTGTCAGAAGAGTAAGAGAACAAGCAGAAGACTTTTGGAAGCGATTTTAATACAGAGGACGGTTCTCCGTTCTTTTTTCGCCAAACAAAATTTAATAGCAGGAGGAAAGGGAGGATATATGCAAAGAGTAAATGAGAAAAAATGTAAATTTAGGGAAGGAGATTGGGGAGTAAAATATATCCTGAGAGGACCCCGTATCGATTGGGGAATAATTCTTTTAAAACCAGGTAAAACTACAGGGGCTCATGGACATCAAGAAGTAGAAGAAACTTTTTATTTTATAAAAGGTTCTCCTAAAATATTGGTGAATGATATAGAATATAGGGTAAAGGAAGGAGATGCCTTTCGATTAGAACCTCTTGAAAAACACGATATTGTAAATGATACCCCCAATGAAGTAAAAGTTATTTTTATTAAAATTCCTTATCTTCCTGAAGATAAGATTACCTATTAATTTAATATATTAATATAGATATATTTTTTCCATATATGAAAAATTTTTATACATTAAATAATAAAAAAATATTTTTTAAAATTTACTTGACATTGTAGAAAAAATGAGTATAATTACTAACTGTATAATTAATAATTGTTTGAAGACTTACTAAACTAAAGCAACAAACAACAAAACAATCTTTTTCATAATTATACCTCCTTTACAAGCTCGCCTTGTTAATAGCAAGGCGAGCTTTTTATTTTTTTTCTCCCAAAAAAGAGGATTTTTAGAAATATTTATAGAATTATGAATTATATTTAATTTTTGAATAGAAAAAATAAAATTTTTACCAAAGGAGAAAATTATAAAAAAGAAGATAAGCCTTTTCATAATTTTCATAATTATTTTAAATATATTCTTCTGGCTAAGTAATTTTTCAGTAGATGGTAAGTTTTATGTAGTCAAGGATAAAGAAGGAAATATCGTGCGCTTTACCTCTCAGTATCAGATTTCCAGCAAAGAGAAAGCAGCAGGTTTCACCATTACTGAAAAATATAGTCTCCCCAAAACAACAGATCCCTATGGTTTTAATAAAATAGATTGGGAAAAAGCAGAAGCACAGGCGGAAGAAATAGAAAAAGCATTATCTACCGGAAAGGATAAAAATTTACCCTATCCGAAATTTACCGTATTGGCAACAGCTTATACTCCTCATGAAAGGTCCTGTTGGCCTTATGCTGATGGTTTTACTTCGACTAATTATAAAGCCGGATATAAGAGTATAGCTATTGACCCGGAATACGGTATGTTCCGCTATGGAGATGTGCTATATGTAGAAGGTTATGGAATAGGTCTAGCCAACGATTGTGGAAGTGCTATCAAAGGCAACCGGATTGATGTATGTTTTAACCTGGGAGATGAGCAAAAAGCCCTGGATTGGGGTAAGAAAAAAGTAAGAGTATGGATATTAAGTCGACTTGCAGAAGAAAAATAGTATTCTTTAAATAAAAGAAAAGATAATTATATTTAAATAGTTAAAGAGACATTGTTTAAGAAGGAGGAAGTCGATGAAAAAAATTAATTATATATTTGGTTTTTTACTACTATGTATAGGAGTGATATTAATATTATCGAACTTTGGTGTAATAGAAATTGTTTGGGATAATTTGTGGCCTTTGTTTTTATTAATACCCGGGATTGTTTTTGAATTGAGTTATTTTATTTACAGAAAGGATGCAGGTCTTCTGGTTCCAGGAGGGATACTCATTACTTATGGCCTCTTATTTTTAATTAATGTCATCTATGGTTGGCACTTAATGGAAGATTTGTGGCCTATATTCCCCTTGGGTGTTGCAATAGGTTTGCTCCAGCTTTATCTTTTTGGGCGGAGAGAGAAGGGACTCTTGATTCCTATAGGAATATTAGGAGCTATTTCTTTATTTTTCTTAGTTAATAATTTATTTTTTATTGATTTTGGACTTCTAGCAGGAATTGTATTACTAGTAGTCGGTATATGGATTATTTTTAAGAAAGCTAAATAAAACGATGGAATATGAAAAAATTATTAAAAAGTTAAAATCTTTATCTAATCCTGAAGCAATTATTTGTATAGACAGATACGGAATTACTAATGAAAATATTTATGAGGTATCAATTCCAAATCCAAGAGGGATAGCTAAAGAAATGGGAGTAAATCATAAATTTTCCCAAAAATATTAGAAAAATTAGATGTGTATCTATTTTTTAAAAATCTTGCTTTTTCCCTGGGTGTTTGGTATATTTATAATTATTATAGTAAAATAAAAGAGGAATAAAATCCGGGAAGAACGGTATAAAAATATTCGAAGAGTATGACCAGAAATAAATTAATTTGCTGCATTCAACGTTATAAGATTTTGTAGAACCGAAACATCCTGCCAGAACAATCAGTGATGTAATAGATAATACAAATAATAGCCCTGTGACAAGCAGGCATAAAGGAGTAGCTTTGGATAATTCAGAAGGTTATGCAATCGAATTATGCGGAATTGTCAAGCGGTTTCCCGGTGTAGTTGCCAATGACGGCATCGACCTTAAGGTTTGCCGTGGAGAGATTCACTGCCTTCTCGGAGAGAACGGCGCGGGTAAGACAACCTTGATGCGTGTCCTTTATGGCCTCTATCGACCCGAGGAGGGGAAAATCATCTTAAACGGCCAACAGGTCCATATGACCTCCCCGCGGGCTGCACTTAATCATCATGTCGGAATGGTCCACCAACATTTCCGGCTCGTTCCTACGTTATCGGTGGAAGAAAATATTGTCCTCGGGTTAGACGAGGGGACCGGCCCATTTGTGAATTTCCGTAAGACGCGCGAGAAGATCTCGTCGATCGCTAACGAGTATGGCCTATCAGTTGACCTACAGACCAAGGTCTGGCAGCTAGCGGTCGGTCAGCAGCAGCGAGTGGAAATTTTAAAGGCGCTGTACCGCGAGGTCGATATCCTAATCATGGATGAGCCAACGAGTGTCCTCACTCCCCAGGAGGTCGACCAACTGTTTTCCACACTACGTACCTTGGTCGATGACGGGCTGACTATCATCTTTATCACTCACAAGCTCGACGAGGTGATGCGGGTGAGCGACCGGGTGACGGTGCTGCGAAAGGGGAAAGTCGTGTCGACTCTTACTACCGCTGAGACGGATAAACCTGCTTTGGCCAGGCTAATGGTCGGCCGCGAGGTCATCTTCCGGCTGGAGAAGAGCCCGTTGAAACAAAGAGAAAAAATACTTGAGATGAATGATCTGCATGCACTAAACGACCGTGGACTCCCCGCCCTTCGCGGGGTATCGTTTGATCTCTTTGGCGGAGAGATCCTTGGTGTAGCCGGGGTATCGGGGAACGGGCAATATGAACTTGCCGAGGTGCTCACCGGACTACGCAAGTCGACAAAGGGAAGGGTATTCTTGGCGAAGAAAGAAGTCACCAATTGTTCCGCGCGAGAGATGAATGATCTTAATGTTGCTCACATCCCGGCGGAGAGGATAAGGATGGGGATCGTCCCCGCTCTTAGTATCCGCGAGAATCTAATTCTGAAAAAATATCGTCGTCCTCCCTTTTCCTACAGGGAGTTTCTCGACAACAAGGAGATTGAGGAGAACGCACGCCGTGCGATGTCGGACTACCAGATAGCTGCTCCGAGCTGTGAGACACCCGTAAAGCTCCTCTCCGGAGGAAACATTCAAAAAGTGATCCTGGCGCGCGAATTATCCGAAAACCCTAATCTGATTGTAGCGGTTCATCCTACCTATGGTCTCGATATCGGTGCTACCGAGCAGGTACGGCAAATACTCTTGGCACAACGGGAACGGGGCGCGGCGACCTTGCTCATCTCGGAGGATCTGGAGGAGATTATGACGCTGTCTGATCGGATTCTGGTCATATTCAACGGTGAGGTAATGGGGATCCTCGACGCGGAGAGTGCCGAAATAGAGGAGATTGGTTTGATGATGGCCGGCACACGGCACAAAGGAGAAGAATTATGAAGAGACGCGTAGGATTCAAGGTTGAGAGAAGGCCGGTTGCATCTGGTCGCGTGGTGTTTCTCGTCTCGCTCCTTGCTATTCTTGCTGCGCTCGTGGTGGCGGGGATATTCTTCCGGATCTACGGAGTCTCCCCCATTCATGCTTATCAGCTGATACTGCGTGGATCACTGGGAAGCAGGTTTGGGTTGACTGAGACAGTGCGTCGAGTGATTCCGCTATTACTTTGCGGGGTGGGGTTAACAATTGCCTTCCGCGCCCTCTTTTGGAATATCGGTGCCGAGGGGCAGCTACTCATGGGGGCGGTTGCCGCAGCCGGGGTCGCTCTCTTTAGCGGGTTGCCGGGTCCATTGCTCCTGCCGGCGATGTTTATCGGCGGGTTTATTGGTGGAGCCACATGGGGGCTTATTCCGGCCATCTTAAAGGTGATGTTGGGGCTAAATGATGTAATCACGACTTTGATGATGAACTATATTGCCATCTACTTCGTTGAGTGGTTAATCCACGGTCCATGGAAAGGGCCTACCGCTCGTGGATTCGCCTATACCGACACGTTCCCGCGTGCTGCATGGCTGCCGACTATCTACGGTACACGTATTCACTGGCCGACGTTAGTCCTGGGACTTGTTCTTGCTGTTGTGATGTACATAATGGTTACCCGCACCAGGATCGGATTTGAGATCCGGGTTATTGGGGAGAACCCCGATGCAGCAAGATTTGCCGGCATCAGCCAACTCAAGACAACCCTGATCGTAATGCTTATCTCTGGAGGTTTTGCGGGATTGGCCGGGGTAGGTGAGGTAGCAGGGATTCATATGCGTCTATTAGGGCCGACTAATATTTCAATGGGGTATGGGTACACTGCAATCATTGTTGCCTGGCTGGCGCGACGCAATCCCTTGGCCGTGATAGTAACCTCGCTTCTGTTCGGTGTTATCATGACCGGAGGGGACGTAATTAAAGTATCACTTGGGCTGCCGTTCCAATTGATCAATGTATTTAACGGATTAATATTATTCTTCCTTATTGGAAGTGAGATTCTTCTTCGTTACAAAATATCCTTTTTATTGAGGAGGTAGTTATGGGTTGGGAAACATGGATAATTACAACACTCAGTCGATCTCTTGCCTACGGGACTCCGCTTCTTTTAGGAACGCTTGGTGAGATCTACACAGAGCGTTCCGGTGTCCTAAACCTTGGTGTTGAGGGGATGATGATCATGGGAGCCTATTCTGCCTTTACCACTGCCTATATCACCGGAAATCCGTGGCTGGGGATCTTAGTGGCGGCGGTTGTCGGCGGTGCTTTCTCCCTGATCCACGCTTTTACCAGCGTGACACTAAAGGCGAATCAGATTGTCTCCGGACTCTCCCTCACCATGCTCGGCCTCGGTCTTTCAGGTATGTTCGGACGGGGTTGGGAGGGTAAGCCGCTTCCTGCAACGATCCCTAAAATCACTATCTCCGGTCTCTCTAAAATTCCCTTCTTGGGACCGATCCTTTTCGAGGGGCAGAATTTGATTGTTTATCTGTCGATTCTCCTCGTACCCTTGTTGTGGTATATCCTCTATCGTACGCGAATCGGGATCACGATTCGCTCCGTAGGAGAGAGTCCTGCCACTGCCGACTCCTTGGGGATAAATGTTGATCGGGTCCGTTACATGTGTGTTCTTCTCGGTGGGGTTCTCGCCGGCGTAGCCGGGGGATATCTCTCGGTTGTCTATCGACCGGCATGGACCGAGGGAATGACTGCGGGAATGGGGTGGATCGTTATTGCGTTGACTATCTTTGCCTTCTGGAATCCGGTCTATGGTATGCTGGGAGCCTACTTGTTCGCAGCTCTCTATCACCTGTCGTACCGTCTGCAGCCGTGGGTGTCGCCGGAATTTCTTAAAGCGATGCCCTACGCATTTGCAATTCTGGTCTTGATCTTTGTGTCCCGCGGGACATTGCAGAAGCGGATGGGGGCACCGGCCGCGCTAAGCTTGCCTTACACCAGGGGCGAGGAGTGATTTTGGATACCCTCACCCGAGGTATTTGCTTTTTT
>Ga0315533_1000517_pt1 | contig 32946 bp, 48 predicted proteins | sample SalMarSW160130MG_FD_203081 | JGI IMG/M metagenome (GOLD analysis project Ga0315533, IMG submission 203081) | Salt marsh sediment microbial communities from the Plum Island Ecosystem LTER, Massachusetts, United States - Salt Marsh Sediment SW1601-30 ...
CATACAAATACAATTTTACATTCAGATATATCATCAGTCAGGCCTTTAAGTGGATCATATCGATTAACTGTATGGCCCATATCTTCTAATAGACTGGCAAGGCTGTTTCCGATAACTCCACAACCGACTACACCAAAATTTATATCCTTATGCTTCATATGATTCACCTAATTTTGATAATTTTCCCCGTTCTTCTTCCAGTCTTTTGATATCTTCTTCTGAATCTTCTACCAGTGGATTCTGTCTTACTGCTTCCTTCTCGCTCATGGTGACATCGCCACCCCGGGCTGTTGATAGTGCCTTTACAATTTCCGACATATCCTGCGGTAAGATACTTCCGAATTTAACTGATATATCTAATTCCTGTAAATTTGTTGCTTCCTTTACATCGGTTACTGATAATATTGACTTTAATAAATTGATTCTTCTGGTTAATGCTTCTCCGAATAATTCTTCTTTGTCTTTTGCTTTCAGAATAGAATCTAAAAAAAGCATTTTGAGTGCTATACCTGAAAGATTAGTAAACCCCTTTACATTGCTAAAGGATAAATCGGGGGTTGAAGTTATAGAATAAATAATGTCCTTCAATATGTCATATTCAATTTTTATTGATTCCGGGGCTTGCTCCCAGGTTAAATATTTGGCATCTCCATATTCTATTTTGCCGTCGGCTCCAGCCTCACCTTCGAATTGCAAGGTCTTGCCTATTTCCCCCTTTTCCGGTGGGTTCTTTATTTTCCCTTTTAACTTTATAATGGGTGCTCCAAAATAATCGTTTGTATCGGCAAATTTAGAAATTAACATTTCGATTCTATCAATTTCAGTCTGAACACTCGTCCATTCCGGCTCATCCTGTTCGTAATAAATTACCGGGATCTTTTTAAATAGATTCACTTTTTCTTCTACTATCCAATCAGTTTTTTTAATCCCGTAGTAAAATTTTTCAGCGGTATAAATATCGATATGTTCGTAGGATTTACCGTCAATATCTTCAAGTTTATACCGGCGGGTAAAGGCATCCAGATCTCCATTTTCATTAAAATGAGCGTATATATCATCGCCGTTTTCTTTACATAGCAGGGTTACTTTAATATATTTGTTATTTTCATTATCGATTATTGTATACCAGAGTTCGGCCACTTTTGTTTCCACAAATAACCTGCGCGCCAGCTTTTTATTGAAATAATCTAATTTGTCTTTTTTCCAGATATCATCTATTAGAGAAAAAGTTTCCTGGTATTTATCCTCTTTATTCCCTAATATTAATTTCACTGGATCTCCGAATAAAAAAGATACGGCCATATTGACAATCTTCTTTTGAAATTGGATGACTTCTTTTGCCTGGACGATTCTTTTTGATGTTGATCCCTTACCGATAACTTTATCTTCCCGTTCTTTGATTTTATGATCACCAGTATACTGTTTTTCATATAATTCGAGATCTCTTTCCTTTGGGTCCTTACATAATAATTCTGTTAACTTCTTAAAATCCTTGCCATACATTTTTAAAATATCTTCTATCTTCATGATATTCTCCTTTCTTTTATTTTTTAAAATATTCCTAGTTCCTGGGCGGTATAAGGTTTTTCTTCTTCCTTCTCGAAAATCCTGTCGTTAAGGGCATAACGGATCTGATCCATAAAATGGTTATTTTTATCCACCGGTTCATTAATGGCTATTCCGTCTTTATTTTTCTTCCACTGGTATAGTTGAATTTCATTAATTGCATTCTGGCATTTCCTGTCAATTATAATTTCGAATTGTCTCATGTATTGAATACCAAAATTGACACTTCCCGGACCTTTCTTGGCCGCCAGGGCTTCTATGCCGTATCCTCTTAATTCTGCTATTGATTTAGGTTCGTTATCACATCTGATATACTCTTTGTTTATTGTAGGTTTTAACTTATTTGCTATAAGATTATTGGTCAGGCCTAACTCGTAAATTATCTCTTCCAGAATATATAATTTCTTCCCCTTTATAGCCTGTCTCCCTGCCGCTGTCGGGTCATTCGAATAGCCAAAATCCAGACCGTTATAGTAAGTACCGAAAGTATTTTTAATCCCGGAAAGATCCTCAATTTTCCAATTAGTAAATATCAGATCCCCTAAAATTCCCCAGTTTCCTAAGGTATAAACTTCTCTATAATATGGATCTTGCTCATTTTCTAATTCGTCTATATCGTCTTGTTCTAGGAATTTATTATCCTTATAGGTTGTCTTTAGAATCGATAACCTTTCATCATGATATTCAAATTCCCCTTCTACCCAGTTTTGGAAGTATTCTTTAAATATCCAGTGGCTCCGGATAATAGGATTGAAACATAGAGTCATACGTTTTAATACTTTAGATCTACCTCTTAATCTTTTGTATAATTGCTTAATATCATCTCTTTTTGTCTCGGTTGCTTCCTCCACTATGATATCGGTAATAACGCCCTTTTCCGGTATTATTGATTTAAGTTTTTCAGCATCATCTAGCCCCCTGAAAAGAATTTGATATCCGGTAATACAGGTTATGGTCATTTCTGTTTTGTTAATTTTGAATAACTTTACTAGGTTGAATTCTAATATAACTTTCCTGATTTCATTAAATACCGATGTTCGCAGGGTATTGGCCGTATTTCTTATTACAAGATAATTTCTGCCACCTTCTAAAAGGTCAATTACGCACCTTTGAGAAATAAATACCGATTTCCCGGCAGAGCTTCCTCCGAAGAATATTTGTGTTCTGGTATTATTTTCCAGGTAAGGGATATAAACTTTATTAAAGACTTTTTTAGAAATTTGTATATTAACATTCATTCAGTCAATCCCACTTTTATATTTAGGTCCTTTTCTTCTGTTGCCTCACCCATCATCAGCAGGTCAAGTTTACCTAATTTTTCATAGCAATTAACTATATCTTTTAATTGGCCTGTATTGTTCACATCGATTATATTGCCTGCTTTAATTTCTTTAATAGCATTATTTAAGATTGCTTTTAATATGCTTAATTGAGTCTTAATTTCGGCCCGGTAGTCGGCTTTGGTATTAACAACCGTTTTATTAGTTTTCTTTCCAAGTGATTTAGCATTTTCAATATTCCTTTGATCTACTCTTTCCTTCCAATTAAATTTTTTATACCAACGCCAAATAGTTCTTTCGGATACCTGACATTTATCTGCCACTTTCCTGACATCTTTATTTGACGCTTTTCCACCCAAGCTATAAAATAATTCAAAGGCTTCGATATGTCTAAGTTTCTCTTTCATATATTTAAAACTTCTTCCGTATTATTTAATTCATTTAGGTTATTTCCTATGTCGAATTGGTCGATATTTGCATCGATATTTTCCTTCTGTATCTTTATTAAGTGATAAGTATATAGCTTACCGAATCTTCTCACTAGGTTAAATTCATTCTTTGTTCCTTTACTTTTTCCATCGTGTATTAAAATAACATAATCAGAATCTTCTATTGTTAATATGCTTCTATGTTGGAATGCACCCCTGCTATATTTTTTAAAATCTAAATTATATAATTTCAATGTAATTCCACTTTCCTTACAATAATCTCTTACTAATCTACACACCCCGCCAGGAGCGCCGGAAGTTATAACCACCTCTGGATTATGTTTTTTAATTTCCATTTCTATTATTTTTAATACTTCTTTTTTTCTCATTTTTAATGAGCGGCTACCGAAAAACGCCAGTTTCATTTATTTTCCCTGCCTTTCAAAATAAAAAAAGAGCCACCTAAGAAGCTACTGCTTCTTTGAATGGCTCTCTATAAATGGAGCTCTGCGATATTCAATTGTTTAAAATCTAATTTTTTTTATTAAAATAAAGTGGGCTGCAATATTTTTGATTTTTCCTGAATTATTTTTTTTCTGGGTTTTCTGAGAGTTAAATAATCCTGATCGATATAATTATCATCCAATTTTAGACTCATATATTTATATAAATCTTTTTTGATATAGAAATCTTTTTTAAGTTCAATTAATCTTTTTGTTATTGTATTTCCGAAGTTCCGCCAGTCTATTTGATATGGTAGTTGATAATGATTCATTTTGCCTACTTTATATTGATCGATAAAAGGATAACTTAGTTCTAATAATTGGTATGTCGTTAATGGTTTAATAACCGGTTCAAAACTTACCCATGTTTTTATTCCCTCATTATGTAATATTCCTAATACTTTTATTCTTTCCCTGGGTAATGCTGCCCCCGGTTCATAATATAGGCTCTCTTTTTCGTCTAGTAGTGTTAGGGTAGCGCCTATCTTTATTTTATTAAATTGTTTAAATAAATCCAGATCCCTTAATATTCTTTCCCCGCCTTTAGATAATATTGCGGTAGGTATATCATATTTTAATAATATTTTTAATATATCCTGTGTTGTTTTATATTCTGTATCGGCCTTACAGTATGGATCACCCACAAAGCATAAGAGCACCTGTTCGGTTATTTCTTGCTTTCTTAATTGTTTTTCTAACTTTTCTAATATATTCTCTCGCGGTTTTATTTCCTCGTTAGATACTTTTTTGTAATATGGCATAGTTTTTACATAGCAGTATTTGCAATTATGATCGCATCCATTGTAAATATTTAAGGAATAAGGACTGTATTCCCTCGCTTTTCCTTTTGGTATATAGATAATATCACTCATTTTTTAACTTCCTTTTAATTATTATATCACGGAAAGTCTTATTTCGCAACGGTTACAGGTGGAATATACAAATATTTTTTATTGTTTTTATTGATTATTATTATTCTTTTAATACCGTTTATTGCGAGATATTGTTTAAATTTCTCTATGCCGTTTCTGTTAAATAGTGTAGGGCATTTTTTAATCATCTTTCTTGTATATCCTATTTTCTCTAACATCCTTACCGGTAAACGACCCCACATACTTTGAATAAAAGTTATGAATAGTATCCCTTTATATTTTCTCCGAAATATTATTTCCAATTGTTTAAAGGGAATCCCATAGGCATCCAGGTCTATTATATCATATTTATCTAAATTCATTCCTTTTAAATATTTCATGTTATCACCTTTTAGTGTACTTCCGTAGGATATTCTATCAATCCCTATTACGTTTATATTTTTAAATGATCTTCTTTGTATTTCTTTCCATATCCTGGACCTGCCAGCAAAGCAATCAAGGACTTTTATACTTTTTTTGTTCGGTAAATGATTCATTCTTAAATTTACTTTTGTTTTTAGATATGAATTATCTGTTTTAATTTGCCGTCTGTTCATATTCGCCCTTTCCTCTTATTCTATTTTTTATTATTTCTAATTCCCGATTTATTTCATCATATGAATCTATATCTACGGAAATTAATATATGGACCCTTTTATATTCCCTTATATTTTCCTCTTTTTCTAGGTCCTCGGTGGCCTCGAATGTTGTATCTTCCAATTCCTCTTCGGTAAATCCCACATCTAATAATAATTCCTCATCAAAAGTTGCCAATACATCGAAATCCCATCCGGCTAAATTCTTGTTTTCCCTCAAATTTGCTTCTTTAAATTCCTTTTTTGTCAGCTTCCTATTTGGAAACCCTTACATCAATTTTTTCTTTTCCCCGGCCCAATAGCTGTAATATTTTCATTCTTTGATGACCTGATACAATAGTATTATCGGTATTTATTACTGGGATAGACATAAGGTTAAATCTTTTCAAACTTTCTTCTAGGTCATTTTTTTGTTTTTCGGTCATCGTTCTGGGGTTTTCTTTATATGGTATTAAGTCATTGATTATTCTCTGTTCTGTATGCCATTTTAATTTTTTCATAATATTCCTTTCTTTTAGTTAATCTTTGTAATTTATTTTCACTCTTTTAATCTCACGGTTATTTTATCCGGATTGTGATAATCAACTATATTTATCGCGCCGCAACGATCTTTCGAGCATTTAATTTCTATCTCGGGACCCCCTTCCTGATGATCTTTGTTGATAGAAAAGAAGAGAGGCCTGCCACATACTACACATCTTATCTTTATCCTTTTCATTTTATATTTCTTATTTCTTTTAATCAATTATTCCCACCCCGGAATCAGACTGCTATATTTTTCCATTTCTTTATAGCTTAATATTTCCTCAAAATCTATTCCCAGATCATCACATATGAACTCAATCATTCTCCCATTTTCTTTTGATCTTGCGTATTTATCCGGTATTATAAATTTTAGATTAAGAAATTCTATCGGATAATATTTTTTAAACCGTCTCAATTTAGTTTTATCTGCTGGCCGGAAATAACCCTTGACCTCAAATAAATAATAGTAATCCTCGTAATATAATATAAAATCCGGTTTATAATATCTCTGTCCTCTTTTTATTTTATTAAAGCAATACTCGAAGGGTTCATATTTCCAATTGCATTCTCTTAAATTAAAATACCGGGCCACATTCGCTTCGAATTTTGACCTGAAATATTGTTTTAGATCTTTCCGGTAGCCGCCTTTAGCTACTTCCATTTTTTATATTCCTCCCATTCACAAGATCTAAATATCCAGGGGTTATTTACCCACCTTATAAAATCTTTATATTTTCTATTTTTTAATGTATTATTATAATTCATAACGTATGGCTTAATTGATCCCCGGTCATCCTTAATATTTCTTAATCTTTGTATTCTGTAAAGGTCCTCTTCAAATGTAGTGTCAAAACCGATCAGGACATATACTGTTATATTTCTTGGCCTGATCCCAGCTTTAATAACAAGTTCCAATCCTTTTATTATTTTGTTTTCGTCTTTTATATTATCCCAGGCAAATCTTATCATTTCTTTATAACTTATTTTGGTCAGCAGTTTAGCATTTTCCTTATTAATTAATCGAAGATCAAGCCCCTGGTTAAAATCCATTCGCCATCCCTTCTTAATATATTTCTGTAGTTTCTTGATGTGTGAAGGTAGGGCCAGAAAATTGTTATCCAATAGAACCACTATATTGGATTTGGGGTTTAGAAATTCTTCCACTTCTGCATGCTCCCGGATCTTCCCTTCTTTCTCCGGTACTATACAAAATTTACAATTCCTAATACAGCCCCGGGTAGTAAAGCCCAAAGAATAATTAAGATTATAGAGGGAATAATCAGGCATAAGATGCTCAATTTCTCTCGGTAATTTCCTTTTCAGATCAAAGCCTGATCCCCCAGCCATATAAAAATTTTCGGGTATATAGTATTCATTGATATTAAATTCTGTAAATATCTTTGAAATATATATCCTATCATAAGTTTTTAAAAATAATGGGCTGTATAATTCTGTTTCATCTCCTTTTTGTTTATGATAAGCAGACAATTTCATTAAGGCTAAATTGTGATATTTTGAATCGATATCAAATAAACCGATCTTCAACTTTATATCTTTCCTGACATTTTTAATATCGCTATAACTTCCATGAGAATTACTGCCCCAAAAAGCGCCCACCAGGCCCAATCATTAGCTTCTTCTACTTTTTTAAAATTACCGTCCCATTTAAAGCTCATTTAATCACTTCCTCTTTTGTCCGTCCAATTTTGGATTTCCTTCGAAGTGATCTGCCATTTGTCTTTCCATCCCGATACAAATTGGAATTTAAAATCCTGATATAGCCTGGGGTTTGGTTCTGTTCCAATAAAATCCCACAAAATACTCCGGGCTAAATCTGCGGGGCCCGATCCTCCATATCCCCAATTAAAACCGGTCGGGCTATGGTATATATGATGTTCTAATGGTTTATCATTCACGGTAACTATAACGTCAGAAATATTTCCTTTTTCTGGGTTTATTCTTTTTCCTTTATAAATTTTCATTTAATCACTTCCTTTATCTCTCTTTTTTAACCTAATATTTTCTTTTTCATTTTTAATAAAATTTCCTTTTGTTCCTTTTCCTCTTGTTCTCTCCTTATTATATTTTGAGTTAGATTAAATGGCCCGGTTCCTTTGTGTGTTTTAGATTCATAATTTTGCTGTTTTCTGTTTTTCTTTTCTCTTCGTCTATTTTTGAGCCATTTTTTCTTTTTTATGATTTTCGATTTTTTCTTCATGTTAAACACCTTTTTTGTGGGAATCGATAAAATAATCTACATCTTCATATCGACCCGGGTTTATGAGTAGTAGCCTTTTTCTCATATCTCTCCAGACGGTAGTTATAGAAACTTTAAATTTTAGAGCAGTAGTCTTTAGGGTTGCATTATTTTTTAATATAAATGTAGCCTCATCAAATACCCTTTCCACAATAGTTTTAGAAAAATTATATTCAAAGTTAATCTTAGGTCTCATTGTTTATTTTCTCCTTTCTTTATTTTTACTCATTTGCAATCGCCCTCTCCTTTTTTAATATATTCCGGACCAAAAACTTATCTTTACCGGTATCAATAGTGTTAAAAAATTTTATATGCTTATTATTTATTTTAGTATTCTCCTTCATTTTAGTCTGTAATTCCAGACTAAATTTTCTCTTGAAATTATTAACTTTTTTCTTTTTCCTTTGATATGCTTTCCGTTTTATTGGAACTCCCCAATTTCTTAAGTGTCTCCAAAGAGAAGTTGAAACAACTCCATATTCTTTGGCAATATTTAATATTGGGATATCATATTTATACATTTTGATTATTTTTTCCTTTTCAGCCTTGATCCTTGCCCCAGTAAGATTTTTACTCATTAATCTTTATCTCCCCTTTTTTTTCTTTAATATATTCTTCTGCCCTTGCCAGCCAATCAAATATATATATCGAGTAATTGTTATTAAATTTGTCCTTAATTACCTGCTCATATTCGGGATGCTTTTTAAAATGTACCCGGATCTTATTTAATTCTATTTCTATATCTATATTAGGGAATATCTTTGCCCATCGGTCTTTAATATCGTCATCTATACCGTGCCAGCTCCATAATACGAAATCGAACTCTATTTCATTAGCCGGTTTCTTTTTCTTATTTAATGTCTTGAAATGCTTATTTGGTACCTTTTCTTTATTTTCTTTATTATCTTTAAGAGTTTCTTTAAACGGTTGTTCACCCCCCTTAATATCCTTATTTTTTATAGTGCTTCCTGTATTATCAGGTATGTCCAAACTAACCTTTTTGGTTAGTTTTACTAACATATTTGGTGAGTTTTTATAACCTTTTTGGTTAGTTTTACTAACCTTTTTGGTTAGTTTTTTTTTATTTAAAACTAACCTTTTTGGTAAGTTTTTCCATTTTTCATAATGTTCATTAAATTGGTAACAGCCACCTTTTACAATTATTATATTTTTGTTAATCATTCTATTGATATTTTTTCCGATATGCTGTTCAGCTATTCCTATATCGTTGGCCATATCTCTTTTTTTTAATTTCTTGGTCCAATCCTGCCTTCTTCCTAATCCATCAAAACCCCAGGACCACCGTATAATATAAAATATTATCCTCATCTCATCTTTGCTTAATAAACCCTTAGCAAGTATATTTATCAATATTTTATTTTTTATTGGAGTAGAATCTTTTGGGATCATTTATCAATTTTATTTCCTTTGTTTTCTTCCTTATATCAAATAAACTCAATTGTCCTTTATACATATTCATTAAAACGTGCCTAGCCCTTTTGAATTCTTTCGCTGCTTTCCGCCTTAGCCTCTTATAACATTCCAACGCTTCTCCATCCGCGCCTTTCCAGCAATAGCCCCCGGGGTTGTGTGGAGTGCTGATAATGGGGTATCCTTCCTCAATTAAATCTTCTATAATCATCCTGACCCGGCGTGGTGTTATTTTTTCGCCCCGCCTTAATTTATATTCATCGGCTATCTCGTATTGACTAATTGGGTCGGAAAATCTTTGATATGGTTTTATAATAGATATTATTACAGCGTTATTGTCAGGCATTTAAATTTACTTCCTTTAAATCTTCTTCTAAAACATAATCGGTTTTGCCCATAGTATAGGCAACTAGATAAACTTGTTTCATTTCCCGGCCACTTGCTGCAATATAAGATTGTCCAAAATCACCATCATCAAATACAGATATAAAAGTCTTAAATTTTCTATATCTTGTGCCCATTACATAACCAATCCTTTTTTCATTTAATGTAACCCTTTTAATATTTTTTATTTCCTTTGTTTCATCCGGTATAAAATCATCATCCTTAACGTGCAAATAATTAGAGGTTTTCCTCAAGATATTTTTATAATTTACTTTCTGACCTAATTTAAATTTCATTTAATCGATCTCCTTTTTCCGGGGACAGGCCAGACAGAGCCGCAAAAACCTGTCCCCGCCTCTTTTAACACTCTTATAAAACTACAAAGAGATATTAAACCACAATCAAAGGCCTTCACCTCCTTTCATTATTTATATCTTTAATGCAGGTTGAAACGGTTTAGATAATTTACTACATTTTTTTAAATTTTCTCTTGCAGGTAATAACCTTAAATTTTTCAAATCCCAACATCTCTTAAAGTCTGTATGTTCGGGCTTAGTAAAGTTGAATGCATTTTTAGGTATTTTATGATCAATATGCAATTTACCCTGTAAAAAATCCTGCCAAGTATACCCTTTTGGCATAGTCCGTTTTAATCTTCCCATTAAATCGTTTAAATTATATCCAACGAGAGATTCCCATTTTCTACCTGCTTTATTACATTTTAAAGATTTCCATATCATATAACTTATTTTATGATTGAGATTATATTTTAAATCTTTCCTTAATCTATCCCTTCCATAATGCAACTTTATTAATCTTTTCTTTTCTTTAATATTTTTTATAGAATGTTCTATTATTATTTCAACTATCGCTTCAAGATTATTTTTTAAACGCATTTCCTCTTTCTCTTTAGCATAATATTCTTTACTTCCAAACATATTTGTTCCTTTTTATAGAAAAATTATAGTTCTCTTATAGTTTAAAATAAATTGGGCTGAACTCTTTTTATTCTCTTTTTAGCCATATCGATATATTCTTGTTTTATCTCAATACCGACAAATCTTTTTCTTTGCTTTAAGGCCACCAATGCGGTAGTCCCAGCCCCCATAAATGGATCTAAAACTATTCCGGATTTAAAACCGGCATTGCAGCCACAATCAAAATATCCTTTAAATTTATATTCTGCATTTGTTTTCACTTTGAATTTCGTTTTTGTTTCTTGCCCGGCATGATGTTCTTCTAAATTTCCTTTGCCTAGATATTCTTTATATTCTTCTGTCGGCTCTAATATTTTTACCCTTGCCTTGCCACATTTCTTGCAAATAAATTCAGGGCATCCCGCTTTAATAATCGGTTCGATCAATGTTTCAGGGAAAGTATTACCCGTAATAAATATTCTTCCATTTCTTCTTGCAATCCAAGTCCCATTTTTAGTTTTAGGACACCATACTTTACCCTCGTATTTAATTGTTCTTATATTTTTATCCTTACCATTAGTTTTTCTTATACCAATGTGAGTTCTTTTTGTAAGATATACAGTTTTCCCTTCTTGTATTGAATGATAACCTACCCTCAATGCCAATATTTGGAACCAATCTTTCGTTTCTTTGTCCTTTTGAATAAATGATAATCTTCCATCATCTTTTCTTATATGCCCATCACCAGCAATTAAACTATTAAATAAAGCGACTGCTTCTTTAATAGGTAAGGATATTAAAAATTGATTTAACTTCTTTTTTGGTATATTTATTAAGCACCATTCAACTAATGGAGATTTTTTTAAATACCAAAATACTTGGTTACCCCTTCTAACATTGCGGGTATAAGGTATTTCAAGTTTATTTAGAAGATAATCTATCCTTTTTGCTTTATCTCCTTCATTTTGGTATATTTCAATATGCCCACCTTTTTTAAAATGTCCTTCGGTGATAATCCAACCTATTAATTCAGAAAAGGTTTCACCTATCCCTATATTTTCAGGGTATATTACAGGAGCAAATACTCTAATTTTATCTGAATATGCTAAATTTTCAGCGATAACAATTTTTTCTTCCCCTGTCTTTTTCTTAACTATATTTCTATGGTTAGATGTCATTAAAATATCTAAATCTCTATTACCTACTTTTATTAGTTCTTTACAATCATATTCTTTAATATAAGATAATGGTTGGTATTCTATAATTTGTTTTTCTAAATTATAAGTAGCAATTAAAATATGATGAGGACTTGATTTATACCATTTAATATCAGTGTATTTTTTCCATCCTTTTATTGTTAGTATTTCAGTTTCACTATCTACACAAGCGAAATGTGCTTCTTTAAAACTTTTTGTTGGTATTTTCCAAACACAGCGTTTATTACGACCTTGCTTCCCATAGTTAATATCTTTACCGTGGTATTGTGGGTGTTGTGTTCCTTTATCCGGTTGCTTCGTTTTATAACCCCTTTTTTTATTTAATCTCGGTTGACTCAAATTATGCGGAGTCTGGCCATTAGCTCCAAATGTCCATTTATTAACATTGACTCCCCTTTCCATCCGGGGTAATGTACTAGGTGCATATTTATCAAACTGCTGTTCAAACCAATAATCATGACCGGACCAGAAGGAATATTTTACCTTTTTTAAACCTTTGCATCGAGTGCAAACTTTGTTTTTTGTTCTTCCTTCGCCATTACAAGCAGGGCAGGTTCTCCATTTCCAGTCTTTACCCTCTACTCCCTTAATACCCAATGGCTTTTTACTTACACATTCTAAAGTTTTCTCATTAGTCCAGAATATAGCTTTATTATTTTTGGTAAAGAAAAATAGATATTCAAAATCTACCGTAAACCGATCATTAGCACTTGAAGGCATACAATTTTTTTTATACCAGATAATTGTATTTCTCTTGATCCATCCCCGGTTAGTCATTTCTATTGAGAAGCGGTAAGGGATATCTAATAAACATTTAGCATATTGCCCGGTAGATTTTTGATTACCCTGGGTAGCTCCCATCTCTGATGTTTTATAACCTAGATTTTTTGTATCTTTAGTATGTCCTGAAGCATTACCGCTGCCACCGTAGGAATCGCCTATATTTACAAAACAAGTACCGTCTTTCCTTAATACCCTTTTAACCTCATCAAAAATCTGGCACAAATGTTTTATATATAAATCAAAGGTTGGCTCGAGGCCCAAGCTGCCCTTCCAGGCACCACATTTAAGACAAAAGCAATTACCTTTATCATCAGAAGCCCCCTTATCTTTAAACCAGCTTTCTTTACCTGGATTTGTTTCTCCTGATTTATGTTTTAAAGTAATATTTTTATTTCCCCAGATATGTTTACAATTTTTATCCCCATCCCATATAACTGGTTCAATACCATAATCCCGGAGTCCCCAGTATGGAGGAGAACATACACAGCAATTAACTGATTCTGCCGGTAATTTTGGAAGTATTTCTAGATCATTGCCACATAATATTTTATTTATATAATCCATGTTTTGCCTTTCTTCTTTTTAGATATTCCAATAAACTTGAAAGTTTAATATCATTCTCTTTATTTAATTTTCTTAATTCTTCTTTAGTTTTACGAAACATAATAATTGGCATTTTCATTTTTTACCCCCAATTATTTTTTCGATTACTTTTTTCTTTAATTTCTCTAATAAAGTTAATGCGCATTTTTTGTGATAAAGTCTATGATCATACATAACCATATCGTCTATACTAAGTATTTTCTTACCGCACCGGAAGCATATCCAGGCAAGCCCTTCTTGGAGTCTATATTTTTTCATTTTAATTACTCCTCAAAATTTACTTAAAATTGAATAGACCACAATTAATATTAAAATATCAATAATAACTAGCCACAACGAAAATCGATCAAAGCCTTTTGTTCTCATTCATTTTCACCTTCAATCAAATAAACTTTTGTCAATCTCCGGCCCCACTTTTTAGCCTCTTCATAAGTATCAAAACATAAATCAATTTTCCAGCCTTTAATGGCCGATCCCCGATCATTACACTTGCCGGGGCCATAACCTTCTACCCATATCCTTTGACCCATACGAAGGGGACCGAATTTATCATCAATGGCGACCGATCCCCTGCCAGCCACGTCGCCGGTGGCAGTAAAACCATCATCGAAGGGTGCGCATGATTCCGGACCAGGATAATATCCGGTAGATTCTAAAATAAAATATTTTGGCTCTTCCCCATTCCCCTGCTTTGGTATAGCTATATAAATCAATAAGATTAATATTATAATTTCAATTATGATTATTAACTTTTTCATATTTACCTCTTTATTTTAGAGGGGGCTTGTCAGACCTCAAGCCCCTTTTTCTTCAATGTGGACTATTTGTTCCTATCAATGCACAATAATATTGACGTAGGTTGATACATCTGCCCATAATAAGCCAATGGGATACACATATGAGTTGCCACTGTCTCCGAGATTATCAGCTGCTCCGCCAACCTTGAGAACGTCTCCTGTTGAAGGGGCTATTGAATCTAGCGGTACTTTCCACTCTGAAACCCTCATACCTTCGCTATAAAGCGTTATAGTATCAAGGTCAGGAGGAAGATCATATTGCGTACCATCGATAACCCATTCCGTATACCAACTATCACTTATTCCAGAACTTAATCCCTCTGGAAGCGTTGTTGTAAATGCAGCTGGGTCTGCCCCCGTTTGGAAAATGATATCGTAAGGCTTTCCCCATGGACCCCCATCAGTAGGGTTGATGTTTAATCCGATTTTGTCGTTCCCAACCTGGTTCTCGCCGAGACGAGCATCGGTTGAATCCACAACATCAAATAGCACATATAGGTAATCCGTAGTCGCTAATACCTTAACGATACCCATGTCTCCTGCAACAGATATTTCGGTTGCATCATCCCACTCACCTAAACTCACAATCCCATCCAATTCAGGAATTGTTAACCGTTCAGGAAATAACCAGCAACCGGCAAGTAAACCGGCAACTAAAATAATCACCACCAACACAGCTAACTTTTTCATTATTTTTTTTCACCTCCTTTCTTGTGAGGCCTGGCCGGTTAAAGGGTCGATAAATTACAATAATCCCTAGTTTATTGCAATTTACAATAACCGAGCCAGACCCGATTTTTATTTTAAATATCTTATAGATTCTTATTCCTGTTCCTCTTCACTTTTCGCCATCTCTATTATTTTTTCTACTGCTTCCGGATTATCAAGCAAGATTTGTTTCAATTCTTCGATCGGACTTCCCGGTTCTTTTACATCGGCCTTAACGGCAAACCAGGCAATCTCTTTCCAGGTATCCAGCCCAGCCTTATTAAATATTTCAAACATCTTATCCAATTTTTCTTTATCCCCTTCGGTAGGTTGTTCCAGGGCTTTCATGAGTTGGTTATATTTATCTTTATTAGAAGTTAAAACCTTCCTAGCCAGAGGCTCTCTAAGCATGGTTTTAAATATTCCCATATCTACAGCAAATTTAACCAGTTTTTCAAAGCTATCAATCCCGGCCTTTTGGGCTTGTTTCGATATAGCCAGTAGGATTTTAGTTTCTTCTTTAACCTTTTCTTTATAAGTTTCTTTCGATTCTTGATAAGATTTGAGTTTGCCCTTTCCTTCTTCCCGATCCTTCTTTAGCTGGGCTTCTTGGGCTTTTGATCCCTCAGCCTCTTTTTTTAAATCCTGCCTTTTTAATTCTTCTTTTATCGGTTTTTCTTTTTTCTTTTCTTGATCCCCAGCTTCTTTTTCTACTTCTTTTTTAATTTTCTCCCCGGGCTCTGGTTCTCCTATAACTGCACCGTCTTTTTCGCTGTCTGATTTTGGATTCTCATCCGGGATATCCGGTATTTGGTATATTCTTTTTTGACCAATAAATAATGTCTGTCCTTCTCTAATCTTTTTTATTTCCGGTATAGGTAAATCCAATTCACAGGTTAAAGGCCAGTGCTTATCTTTTCTACCTTCGTGTTGGGTCTCCTTTTGTATTCGCCTTAACTTAAAAGGCAACATTGTAATACTGTTATACCGGTTAGTTATAGGATCTTTTAGTAGTTCTAAAGCCAGGTAAATACCACTCTGGACATCTACCATAGTATTCCAGGAGCCGGAATCAATTACATAAATACCACCCATTGATATGTCGGGGATAAAAAAGAAAAGGCTGGCCCGCTTACTACAACCATCCTTTTGGCCAAACTTATCACAAGGGCATTCCATTTCTTCAAAAATCCCCTTTTCGTTTGCCCTCATTGCCCTTTCTCCATTCCCCACACATTTGAGTCCCCTGGAGCTTCCATACCATTTATAAGCTTGAGGAAACAGGCCCCCGATATCCGGAAAACCATTCTCGTCTAAACCGGATAAAGGGAAGGCTATTTTTAATTCAGTGGGTTCTTTTCCAAACATATCTCTAACTTCCTTAGGGCATACGAAATGAGGGACATCTTTAGGGTGGAATTCCAATTCTCCATATTTGTCCCGTTTTTGTATGAAATCCCCATTCTGATCCTTTTTATATTTACCATCTTTATCTTTCGCTATAGTAGGGACCCTTATCCCTAGCCGGATTTTGCCTTTCCAGGTTAACCTTCGGATACTGCTAATAGGATGTTCACCTACTATCTTAGTAAATCGCTTAAAAAAATTTGTGCCACCAGTATTATTCATTTAAAATTACCTCCTTAATTTTTTTAATTTAAATTGGGCTGCCTGCTATCTTATATCCAGATAATTTATCATTGGTTTTTTCTAACTCACCATCGACAATATCCTCAAAATGTGCTGCAATATTAAATATTTTATAAGCAGGCCATTTAAATTTTCTATAAAATCTTCCTTTTTTTCTGATTTCCACTAAGGCATCCCCAGAATCATTTTCTAGATACCAAGCCCTTACACGAAATCCCCTATCTTGTATTTCAAAAATAGGTTTTTTATTTTTATCAATCATGATTATTTTTACCTCCTGAATTTTTAATTTTGTGGCCATATTTATTTATCTTTACTTCGGCCCCAAATAGTTTTTCATAATCGATTTGTTCTTTTGCTTTGAGCCATTTCATTTCTTCTTCTATGCTGGTATCGTTTTTTCTTGCCCTGTATTTAGCGATAGATTTTAGGCTCATTTTATTTACCTCCCAAATCTATATTTTTTACTTTAAGTTAAAATGGAGCATCTTCGTTTTCGGCTTTCACTTCTCCTTCTTCGATATAAAACCCAATCGTCCCAGTATCGTCTACTTCTTCGGCCCAGATCTGATACCCGAATTCTCTGGCCATTTGGCGAACTACTTCTTTACTTCTGTTATCTAACAAGGTCCAATCTGAAATCCTTAAAACTTTTAATTTTGGATTCAAGGCCATTCCTATTTTTATACAGATCTTTAATTGTTCGGAGAAGGATATTTGAGAAAATGGAGTTCCATCGTAGGCAATTTCTGTTTCGGTTAGACTTAATTTTTGGTCGGGGATCTTATGCCAATTCTCTCTTAGGCCGTCTACTTTAATTTTGGTTTGTTCATCTATTTCCCTGGTAAAATCGTCATACTCATTTTTGGCCTTATTTTCTTTTCTGTCTGCTATTCTGTTACGATCCCTAGCTCTTACCTGCTCATTTATTTTTTGGGATTCAGATAATTTTTCTCTTAGGGAATCAATAGGGATTTTTTCATTTTCCAGCAGATAATTTTCGCAATTATTAACAAGCGTTTTTAATCTTTCCATTTCTTTTAATGCATTTTCTTTATTCCTAATTGCTTCATCGATTTTGGTATTAATCATCATTGCCGCTTGTAGTTCATTATTAATATTGTCTACTGATATTAATTCTTCCGGTAAATCTTTAATTGTTATTTCTTCCCTATTACCAGTTAACATTTTTACTTCCCGGCCTTTTTCCAATCTCTGGTCATATAGATAGGCAATCTTTTTTTCTATTTCGGTAATATCAAATCCGGTTAAATCAATAAGAACCTGCCGTTGTTCCCTTCCCTTCATTTGTGAAAATAACCGGGGATCAAAACTTAGATACCCGATAAAATCATCTAATAGCTTTTGAGGGGTAGTATATTTTAGGCCTTTTCCATTAGTTACTTTTAGTTGGGTATCACCGTTTGCTTTCCATACCCTTTTTACAATAAATAGCACTTCCGGCTTTTTCCCAGCAGCCAGATCTTCGGGTGATAAATCTTCACATAAAGTTACCTCACCTTCCGCCTCTTTTTCACCTTTCCTAATAGGCATAGGTGTTGCCTTCGCCCCGGCTTTCCAACATAATACATACCATATAGAATCAAGCGCTGATGTTTTACCGGCCCCATTTTTACCAGATATAACCACAACATTATCTTTGGGGGTAATATCTATTGCCTTTACCCCCTTTATATTCGTACTTTTCAAATTTAATATTTTCACTTAAATTTACCTCCTAAAATTTTTATTCCTACCATTTATATCGTCCATTAAAATATTTGCGCATCCCCTCTTTACTTACAATTATTCTTTGCTTTTTTTCTTTCTTGCCCTTATAAATATTCCAAGCGATCATTAAGATTAACCATACAAAACCAATATAAATAAAAACCATAAAATCACCCTTTATTTATCATTGATCAAACGTACTTACTTCTTTCTTTCGGCCGCTCTAATTTTTACTTCATAGACTAATTCATCAGCATATTCGTTGGCTAATATTTCATCTAATTTTTCATCCTCGTACCCGTGTTTTTCATTAACTTCTTTTATTAATTTATGTAACATTCTTTTAAAGACTTTTCCCATTTGTTTTAATTTTTCTTCTTCCAATTTCTACACCCCCTTTTGACAGGCCCCCGTTTAGGTTCTTTAGTTAAGATGCAAAGTCTTGCAAAAACCTTAACTCAACCTTGCGGAGGCCTGATTTTTCTTTTAAATAAAAAAATAGCCCAAAATAAAAAAAGACCAAATACCAACAAGCCAACCGCTCAAACTTGTTGAATATTCGGTCTTTGATTATCTGGGCTATATTCTTTTTTTAATATTAACTTACATATGTATTACACTTGGTAAGCATATGATATATTATAGGACGTTGTAAAATTGAAAAAAAATATAAAATTCTCCGGATACCCTCTTTTCATTATTATTTTTTTTCATTGCGAGAAGCGTAGCGACGCGGCAATCTCGTATAATGTCATTGCGAACCCAGATTTATCTGGGTGTGGCAATCTCACTATTCCTTTCTGTCTTTCATTTTTTGCATTTGTATTATTTCTTCCCACACTTATAGCTCAAACTATAACTATCCGCTATTCCTATATGCCAATTTGCATTTTTCTTTATACAAAAACTATAAAAAAACTATAATTTTTATAAATATAACTATATTTACTATATAAGTAGTAATTCATCCAAATCGTTGTAATCCTTATAAACAAAGGCTTTGAAGGATTTTCAAAAACGCTCATATACTGCATATATGAAGAAAATTTGACTTGCCCCTTATGATTGTACCTATTTTGAAAAAGACCCCCCTTAAAATCAAAATTTCGAGGTCTATTTTTTGTGATCCAGCAAAAAACTCCTGCTCTTTTAGGGCAAGGGTTATTACTACTTTATTATTATTGGAAAATCTACCACCATTTTTATAATATTCAGTTTTGCCAGTAGTTGTAGCAATATATGCATGTATGGGTTCAATAAAGGCGGGGCTTTGGCCGAAATAAATAAACAATCTAACTTTTATCCTTTTATCAGCTTGCCGATCAAATTCTTTCCATATGAAAATTGATCCAACCATCATGAGGCAATTTTCACAATACTTTTATATATTAAAAATGTTTCTTCTTCTGGTGTTAATTCTTCTTTATTTTTGCATTGTATATTTTCGAACATATCATCATAAAGAATTTTTTTATTTCTCTCTGTTACTTTCCATGCTCTTATGGAATGGCTTGCGTTATTTACATCTCTGGTTTTTATTCCTCTTTTACTGTATTTATCTAAAAGTTCATCCATTTTTCTTATTTCATATTCCGAAAAATAACTTAGATTTGCTTGTTTCTTGGGCCTTACTATATATTTACCTTCATCTATTTTAACAAATTCAAAAGTTTCATTCTTTAATCTATCTCTTCTGCTATAAATATCCATAGGTACAGGCCCCTCTTCCAAAGCATCATAGGATAACCCAAAAATTGGTTTGCCCCTTTCCGCAATACTTTCAAAATCCATAAAAGCTAAAAATTTATATAAATATGTTTGATATAATGGAGCACCTTTTTTATTGGGGTGCCTTTGGGCAAAATAACATATAGCATTTTTTAATTTTTCGTTTTTATTTATATTCATTATTAGCACCTCTCCAAAAAATATTATGCAATTAACTCTTCATAAGTAATTCTACCACTACAATTACCTAGCCATTTTGGTTGATTAGTGTCACTATTTTCATAAGTTTATCCGCCAGTTAATTCATTACATCCGGTTGGTTGATAGGCTTGTGGGTAATTATCAAACAGATCAGACTCCTCATCCAACCGATCATGTTCATTAGAATTTGGATGACAATGGGAATGAGTAGCACCCTTTTGTTTTATGCATTGTGCCTGGTGATGATATTTAGCACGATGGAAATGGTAAACTAAAATGCACCTAAGGTGGAAAATAAAAGTGCACCTTTCCTCCTATAGATATTTAAGACCTTTTTAATAAAAATAAGAACACACCCTATTTTTTTATAGCTTAATTTTCTATTTTATAAGGTTTTTTTAGGACGTCTATCCACAATAATACTTAAAGCCTTAATCCTCCGGTTAAAAAACTCCTCAGACCCAGTAGGTTTTTCGCTAAAGTTACCGTGTGTGAAGACCTCCTAATAGTTTAAATGGAGATAAATGGTTAAAAAGCCCGGATAGCACGAACCAGTCTGCCGTAGTTCTTATTGTAGCTGCCCTGGATGTTATAGCTGAAGACCTGGGTCCACGAGCCGTAGGCATCACCCTCAGACGAACTCCAGTAGTAGTTACCAAAAAAACCACCAACTCCGGCGAGGTAAAGGTTTTTATACATCAGATTTAATTCATCTTTCGAGGGCAAAAACCAGTCAGAATAGCCACCGTAAACCAGAGCATCGCAAACCTGTGCCGCACGATCTGTTTCAGAATGACTATTTAACCATGTCACGATAGTATTCGTATTGCTCTGCCCGGTTCCAATCCCCGTTTCTGTTCCTCCAATAAAAGTTCCATAGCTACCCCACTCTTTATCCGTCCACTCAGTAGATGCAGGAGCGGCTTCTAAATATCGCCAGCCATCAGAGTAACTACCTTTATCGTAGAAGATATATCCTCCCGCAGGACCAGTCCCATCAACCGTGGTATTTGGGCCTACTCCACAACCAGCTAAACCTATAACTGCAGACAAAGTTAACGAAAGAACTAAAAATAGAATTACCTTTTTCATCTTCGAGTAACTCCTTTTTTTATTTTAATTTTTTAGGAAAAAACAAGAACACACCCTATTTTTTTATGATTTAGCTTCCCCTTTTACGAAGTCTTCCTTTAGGACGTCTATCTATAATAACACCAAAAACCTCAACCATCCGGACAAAAAACTCCTTAGGCATTATAGGTTTTTTGCTAAAGGTTACCGAATTATTGACCTGACTCACCTTCCCTATTTATAGTAATTAAAGTTTATTTACATATCTCGTTGGCCGTATACACCGCTTTGGCTTTAATTACTTTTCCTGAGTCATTATTTACACAGGTTATTCCATAGCAGATAGCCAACTGTTTTACGGAATGGACACGATTAATATCTCTAATCTCCATTTACATTACAATTTCTTTCTTTATCAAGGATAGGTATCTCCCTTTTCTTTATTCTCCTCAGTCTGAAGGGGTTGGAGATTGCGTAGATTGTCTGAACCACCCTTTGACACCGGCTTCTTATGGTCAATCTGCCAGCCTTTATTAGAATCTTTTCCGTAAGAGGGTTTATAGATTTCGTTACCAGCAGAATCTCGCCGATAGAGGTTGGGATCCTTGCCAAGAATTTTTGGCCCTTTACCCCAAACTTTATCTATCATCTCCTGGTCGAAATTTCGCCCTTTTGAATTAATGCCTTTCCTACGTCCCATGATATTCCTCCTTCTCTTTAAACTATTGTTAGATTTTATATGTTGGCAAAGAACATTCCCTGCCAACTGTATTTAAATTAAATATTGCACTTTTGAAACTTTCCCCTAAAATTATTTTTTATTTTAAAATTAAGTAGTGACATATCCTATTTTTCCTATGGTTTAGCTTTCCCTTTTACGAAATATTCCTTTAGGACGTCTATCTATAATAATACCTAAAGCCTCAACCATCTGGTTAAGAAACTCCTCAGATCTTATAGGTTTTCCACAAAAAATTACCGAATTATTACCTGGTACCCCTTCCATATTTATCTAATTTAAAAGTAAAATATTAATTATCTAAGAAAATGGGATGTATCAATATTTATTTTAAGTGCAAGACAAAAAGTCAAAACCCCATTATGAAATTCTTTTGATATTTTTTATAGAAAAGAATTAATTTTTCTAAGAAATTCCAAAGAAGACATTAATGCTTTATCTCCATCTTCTTGTTCGGCTACTTCTATAACAAAAGAACCTTGAAATCCTATGTCTTTTAAAATATCGATAACTCGTTTCCAGGGAATGTCTCCTGACCCAATAGGAAGATGGACATCTATCAACTGTTCGGCGAAGTTATCACTTGCGTGAATGGAAATAAGACGATTGGAATCGATAGACTTTAATGCTCTTACTGGATCATACCCACATGCTATACAATGGGTTAGGTCCAGACATATCCCAACCGATTCTTGGGGAAGAACATCAACAATATTCATTACCTCTTCGATGGTCTTCCCCAACATCCTTTTTGTTTTACTAGGCACATTTTCTATTGCTATCTTGATATTTTTTCTCGCGGCATAGAAAGCCAGCTCATTTAAATCAGGCAGGGCATCTTCTAATGTTATATTTTGCCCCGATTCTTCTGGTCTTTCGATTACTCTGACGTGTTGAACAATAAAGGAGGAGCCGAAGAAGGCAGCCAAATCAATGCTTTCTTTCGTCAAATTTGTAGAAATTTCTCTGATTTTAAGGGTACGACTATCTGCGATTTCTGCTGGTAAAGGAACATGAATTGAATTTACCTCCATACCTAAAAGCTTAACCAAAAGCTTTATTTCTTCAGGTCGCTCATTCCATCTATCTGGGTCTGAATGCAGGGAATTAATGCAGAACTCTACCCTTTTCAGTCCAAGGGATGCTATTTTCCTAATAGCTTCTTCCAAGGGATAACTATTAAATAAAAATGTAGAACATACTATATTCATTTGGTCTAAAAATCTACCTCTATCAAATAAATTAATTTTTGTCTCTTAAATATTTTTTTCATATTGATTTATAATTATGATAAAAGATTAGTTCAAAAGGCTTGGAATAAAAAGCGTTAACCAAGGGACATAAGCAACTACCAACGCCAAGCCGATCAAGACCAACAAAAATGGAAGCAATGGTTTCAAAAGTTGTGAAACAGGAACGCCACTGATTTCTGAACCGATGAAAAGGGTAAGACCAACCGGCGGGGTGACATGACCTATTGCTAAACTACAGATAAGAACAAGTCCAAAATGAACCGGATCTATTCCCATAGAAATTGCTACGGGATACAAAATAGGAGTTAAAATAATTACAGCAGTCGCCGGTGTGAGAAATGTCCCGGTAACCAGGCTAATAAGTATGATATTGAGAAGAAAAACCGATCTATAAGGCAGATAAGTTAGGAAAAATCCCGATATAGCATGTGGAATTTGCTCTGCTGTTATTATCCACCCGAAGGTCTTGCAAATGGCGATTAGGAACATGATGCTCCCTACAGTGGTAGATACCTTAAGGAATAGATTGGGGATTTCTTTAAACTTAAACCCCTTATAAAAAAATATAGAAATGAAAATCCCGTATATTACCGCAACAGATGCTGCTTCAGTGGTTGTAAAAGCTCCTCCGAAAATTCCGCCAAGTATAATGATGGGCATAATTAGTGCAGGTAAGGCTGCGATAAAAGCTTTAAAAAGCCTCTTGAAGGAAAATCTTTCAGCACTCCGATATCCCCTTTTTATTGAAATCCAATGTGAAACCGCCATCAATGAGAGACCTACCAAAATTCCGGGAATAATTCCTCCCGCAAATAGTTGCACGATAGACGTACCCGAGACCCAACCATAGAGAATCATGTTGATACTTGGTGGAATAATGATCCCAATAATAGAAGAAGTAATAGTAATTACGGTGGAAAATTTTACATCATAACCTGCTCTCTTCATCATGGGAATCATAACAGATCCAATAGCTGCTGTATCTGCTGTTGCCACACCGGAGATACCTCCGAAGAACATACTTGTCAGGACATTAGCATGAGCTAGGCCACCAGTAACCCCTCCTACAAGTTCTTCGGAAAATTTCACCAATTTTTCTCCACACCCTCCTCGATTGAGAATTTCACCCATTAGTATAAATAATGGAACTGCAAGTAGTGGAAAAGAATCGAGAGACGCAATGGTCCTTTGTGCCAGTAGCATGAGCGTGGTATCCCCTTGCCAAAGTATGGCAAATAGTGAACTTAACCCAATTGCAAAAATTACAGGCGTTTTTAGAATTAGTAAAAAGAAAAAGGAACCAAAAAGAAGAAGTATCATATTTTTTCTCCATTCTTTCTAAAAACAGGTAGCTGGAAGAATTTTTCAATTGTGTTAAAAAACTGGGATATTAACATAAGACTACCAGCGAAGGGAACAGCACAATAAACATAACTCATCCTGATTATTAGGGCTGATGACATTTGGCGATGAGTAACAGATAATAATTCGATACCGTATACAACAAAAATAGCTAAAAAACCGAGTGCAAGAAGATTTACGATAAAGGTAATAAGAGGTTTCAGTTTATTTGGTAACCAATTAAACACAATATCGATATCATGTAGTCTCCTTCTTTCCAGAGCAATACCGGCTCCAAGCAAAGAGCCCCAGATAAAACAATAACGAGCCAGTTCTTCAGGCCAGGGTAAACTCCAATGGAACACATAACGTGCTAGAACTTGTAAAAAAACGCTGAGCATCATAGTAGATAAAAATACACTTGCCAAGGTCCATTCTACATATAAAATACCTTTTCTTATTTTTTCTTCTACCTTATTCATCACAAGTTAATCCTTTTTTAAAGAAAGTGGAATGCACTATATAGTGCATTCCACTTATTTTATTCTTCGATCTTATAAACCTTCATAAGTTAAAGGTTTTTTATTTCATTAATCAACTCTATCCCGCCCATCTTTTCGGCATTTTTTTCGTAAACTGATTTTATTTTTTCCGTCCATTTATCTAAGTCGGGATAGTAAATAGTAACTCCATAATTTTCCTTAAGATCATCGAATAGGCTTTTCTCCATATCCACAAAGAGCTTTCTTTCATATGCACCCGCAACTTTAGCAGCTGCCATTATATCCAGACAGGTATTATTATCTAATTTATCCCAGGTTTTTTTCGACATCATAAAACAATGCCAGCTAGAAACATAATTGACCTTTGTATAATAGGGGGAGCTATCATAAAACTTCATAGATCGATAGCTCATACCAGTACCTTCTGCACCATCCACAACTCCCTGGCTCAGACTAAGATAGACATCTCCCCAGGGTATTGGAGTAGCTATGGCACCCAAGGCATTCCATGCATCGATTAATATTGCATTCTGCATTGTTCGAATTTTCTTGTCTTTCAAGTCTTCCAAGTTACGTATTGGCTCGCGAGAATAAAGATCTCTTGCCCCTCCATACACATAACCGAGTTTAACAAATCCTGCTTCTAACATATCGATAGCTAATTTATCACCAATATAGCTGTCCATTGCCCGAAAGAGATGTTCAGGATCTTTGAAGAGAAATGGTAAGCTGAATATGTGAAATCCGGGCACAAAATTTGCTGTGACAGCTGAGGTGATTGTAGTAATATCCACCGTTCCAAGTTGGCACGCCTCTACCAAATCCCTTTCGCTTCCCAGTTGTTTTGCCGGGAAGATATTTACTTCAACATTAGCATTTCTACTCTCCAATTCTTCTTTAAATTTGAGAGCCATTTCATGGTAGGGATGATCCAATTGCAATACATGGGCAAATTTTAAAACTGTTTTCTTTTCTGCTGCCATTAGTTGGCTACTTATAAGCAAAGAAGAAATGGCAAGCAGTATTAATAAAACCAAAAATATTTTATATACCTTTTTCATTTTTTATCCTCCTTCTATGATAAAAACTTTTTTTATTCCTTCGAAATTATTTCGGGAAAAGCAATGTTAAGTAATTTTTTCTTTGGATGATTTATCTTTAATCAAAGCTAACAATCTATTTATTCTCTTATTTTCCCTCACCTCCTAGCATACCTCTAGTTATTTTTTTGTAAGATCTAATCTTACTATTAATATAACAGTCAAGTATTACTAAAAAAATAACTCTGTGTATTTTATTAATTTAATTAGCTATATGAATTGGTTGTTGGTTCCAATTTTTAGATGGATACTGTGTAGTAGGATAGAGATTAAATCTTTATTTTTGGCATAAAATACATTTATTGAATTTATATATAATTTTTATCCAATAAATTATTAAAATTTTCTAATATTTATTACTACGAGGAAGGTTCATATAATTCCTTCTTTTTTTTAAAAATATTTTAAAATAAAAAACACAACCCATTTTTTCTATGGTTTAGCTTTCCATTTTATGAGTTCTTCCTTTAGGACGTCTATCTAGGTAATACCTAAAGTTTCAACCATCTGGTTAAGAAACTCTCAGATCCCACAGGTTTTTGCTAAAAGTTACCAAATTATTGACCTGGTACACCTTCCCTATATATTGAATTTAAAAGTAAAATATTAATTACCTAAGAAAATGGGATATGTTTCTATTTATTCCCAATTTATATTGTTACCCTTTAATAAAAATAGTGGTTCCCGATGTAATCCAAGTATACCCAGATACGCTAATAGTTTGAGTCCAAGTTCCGCTTCCAGAGATACCATTGGCATCAAGAGTGCCTTCAAAATAAAGAATATTAGATACGGTTTGATAATAAATGTTTAAATAACTTCCACTAATGTTTACAGTAATAGTGGGTTTATTAAATATTCCGTAGCCTATATTCCAATTGATAACTTCTTGATTAACAATATCAAAATTATAAATAGTAAGTGAACCAGAACTATCAACAATATTACATTTTGCAGTAGTTGTTGCACCAATATCATGTATGGGATTATTTGTGGCAGTAACAATATTAGTCATCGTCCAATTGCCAGTTATGTTTGTTGAAGGCATGACAGTTCCACCACCACTACAACCCACTAAAAACATAGTTAATATCAAAATTAAAACCAATAAAAAATCTTTTCTTTTCAAAATTTAAATCTCCTTTTTTTAAAATAAATTACCCTTACTTTTTTTCAATCACTATTAATGTCACCTTATTTCTTATCTAAATTTATACCTCCTAATCTTTTATTTTTTTTTAATATTTTCTTACTCATTTTTTATCTTTCTACTTATACAGTTTATTATTAAAAATAAAAAGACAGAATAAGAAAATAGTAATATTACTCTCTTACTCTGTCCTTTTGCCTGAAAGATTCTTCCTATGTAATTAGGAAATAGCTCTTTAAGTAAAGTCTGTATGGGTTTTCCTAAAGATTAGGAATTGCCCCTTCGGTGCTTTTTAGAATAAAGCTCTCCAGAGTTCTGTCCGGTAACGGTCTTTTTGCCTGAAAGTTTGGATACTTTTGGTATCTTGCCTCTTCGGCTTCTTTTTCTTTTATGATGGAAAGAAAAAGTCTCTCCTGTTACCTTCATACAGGTTACAATATTCAATTTAATATTTTTACATGATTTATTATATATAATCCTACTTCTACAAATTTTATATTTAATGGCAGACACATATCAACAAAAAAGCCTAACCCTAACAAGAGTTAAGCCGTTACTATTTTTATAAAATATATTATGTAATAAAACAAGAGCTGAAAGAACAGTAAGGACTTCGGCTCTGTTCAAGCCCGCTGCATTTTTTTTGGCCAGAGATAGGCAGGCTTGTTTTTTTAACAGTATATATAAATATTGGAATTATGTCAATAATTTATCGTTCCAAAGTTATTGTCTCTGTGTCTAAGCTCTCTTGGCACAACGTTTTGAACAAAAAAAGAAGAGATTTTTTTGTTAGGCAAATCTATTGACATCATTTGTGTGGTAATTGCTTTTAAGAATCTGTCCAAGCTTTTCTTTTTCAGAATTTGAAATAAAGGCATGTGATAGTGCATTGACATTACATTGATAAAATTGTTCAGCTTCCCAACCAAATATGGTGGCAAGTTTTTTATACTCATCGGTTAGTGTTACATTTACTAATGATCTGCCATCCGTGTTAATTCCAACCGATACACCAGACTTGAAAAGAAAGTCAATAGGATGATCTGAATATTCTCTATACATATCTGTTTGTATATTACAGGTAGGACAAATCTACAGATGTATTTCATTCTTTACTAGAAATTCGATTAATTTTTCATCCTCAGCGCTTCGTACCCCGTGACCTATTCTTTGGGGTTTAAAATGTTCCAGAGTCTCCCACACACTTTCAGCACCCCTTGCTTCACCCGCGTGTGCAGTTCTAGGAATATCCCTCTTGATCGCATATTCAAACGCTTTTTTATGTGAGTCAATTGGAAAACCGGCTTCATCTGCTGCTATATCAAAACCAACAATTTTTGTATTTTTAATATATCTTTCTACTAATTTGATCGTCTGGAGGCTTTTCACTTCATCATAATGACGAAGTGTACATAATATAATTCCACATTTAATGCCTGTTGAATGGCTATTTTCTTTTACACTATCGGTCACTATTTCTACAACATCCTCGGCTGATAATCCTTTATCCAAATGTAGAAGAGGGGCAAAACGGATTTCTGCATAAATAACATTTTCCCTTTTTAATTGAGCAAACAAACCCTTTACCACTTTTCTAAGCTGCTCGCCCGTCTGCATCAATTCAATTCCACCAGAAGCATATTTTAAGATATCAGCGAGACCGGTGCATTTCTCGGGTGATGTGAAATTCTGTTTATATTCCATTTCTGATATATCCGGTTGCAGTTGTTTGACAACATCAAAGCTTAATAAACAATCAAGGTGAAGATGAAGCTCTATTTTGGGTAATGATGCAATAATTTTATGGTTCATTTGCATATCCAATATTGAGTTTTTTTGTGCCTAACTTGTTTTTCCTCTTTCTGTTCTAACTTTTATAGGCATTCTATTTTCAAGAAGAAAATCAAATTTATCGATTTTATTAATAACAATTTATCTACCAACTAGTTCTTTTGCAAGTTTATCTTTTGTCTTTGGGGAGGTAATAAAATCTACAGGTATTTCCCCCTGCTTATATAAAACTACGGGATAAATCTTGCCAATATGGAGATGGCGTTCTTTATAATTCAAAGAAGAAAGTACCTCAAAAAACAATAACTCTAATCTTTTAATATCATTCAAGATTTCTCCCCTTCTCTTCTAATAAATTTCTTAGATGTTCTGCCTGTTCTCTGCCCCGTGGTTGAAAATTGTATAAGTCAAGATAGAGTTGAAGGTTAGTATTTTAAAATTTAAGGGGTCTTGAAATATCACTTTTCATATTCCCTTTCGATTTTTCTAATGGCTCTGCTCACTGTAGCATAATCTATACCAATATATTCTGTTATCTCTTTTAAGGTATAGCCATGCTGGAAGCGGGCCTCATGTATTGCCTTTTCTTTTGATTTCTTGTCCTTACATTTAAAGATCTCATTCAGGGAGATTCTGGTCATATCGCAAATATGGCATTAGCCCTTATTATATTGCAAGACCTTTGTTACTCCCATTTACAAAGGACTATATAATCCCACATTATAATAATTTGAAAAGATATTGGATATCTTCTAATCGCTTGGGAAATCCTTATACCTTTCATATTTCGAGATTGCCTTCTCAATCCACTCTCGGATTGTAGTATTCTCTTCAGTCTCCAGCATTTGTCGCAGTGTCTTAATAACTTCTTCTTGAGGGTAACTCCAGAAAAACTGTACTGCTGCCTTTCGGACTATTGGATCTTTGGAATCCAAATAGGGAATTATAATAGTAAAATCATCTGCTGCACGCAAATCGCTCAAGCTATGAATAGCCTCGGCCTTAACTTTTACACTTGGATCACGTCTTAGGACATTGATAGTCAAGTCGACAATGGATTTGTGATACTTGTTTCCCATACCCAGGATATATACTCCATTGAGACGAGTGTTTTCCTGACTGGACTTTAACACAGATGGTTCAAGACCTTTCACATAATCTGGGCCAAAACGCCAGAGTAAATTACCATAGGTCATAGGAGTTTTTTTCATATTCGTCTGGAGGGTCGAGTAGATCCATTCTGCAACCCTATCCTTCTCTTTTTCCAGAAATTGGTATGCAGCTTCTGCACTCATCAATTCATCTTCAGAAGGTTGAATACCCCGGAAAGCGTAAACGGTAGCTTTTGAAATGAGTAAATCATAGTCCTTTTCATCAGTCAAGACTACTTGTATTTCAACTGGTGATTTTTCTGTAGTAAAAATACAGACAATACCTAGGATGAAAAAAAGAACTACAAATGTAAGTACTTTATATTTCATTTTCTCAATACCCAACATATTATTAAATAAAGGATTAAACAAAGGGACCTGATCTCAATACCTAACATATCTAGTTTTAAAGATTAAACTTCCTTTATGAAATTCTTGCAAATTGTCTGAAAGTTTGGATACTTTTAGTATCTTGCCTTTTCGGCGCTTTTTCTCTTTTTTTATTATGGGGTGATATTATGGGGTCAGTTCTTGCAATATCATCTTTCATATTTTCGCTCAATTTTATTAGTTAAAATAGAACAACACATCCTATTTTATCTATGGTTTAGCTTTACGCTTTACGAGGTCTTTTTTTAGGACATCCATCTACAGTAATACCTAAAAAAGCCTCAACCATCTGGCTAAGAAACTCCGCATACCCCAAGGTTTTTCGCTAAAAGTTACCGAATTATTGAGCTGATACCCTTTCCCTGTCACATTCAGAAGAAAATTGGATATGTATCTATTTATTCTTAAGGTCGATTTAATATTTTATGTTCTCCCACAGTTCTAAGAATAATTAATTTACCTTTTAAGTTAAAAGTGATTCTTAAGCTTTTAGAAGCTCTCGCCTCCCAAATAGAATTTGTTCTTTTGAGTTTTTTTGTCTCCAGGGAAGGATGCTTCAAATCTCTTTCCATTTGTATGAGGGCTTGATTAATTCTTTTTTGAAATTGAGGAGTTAATTTTTTATAATCCCTCCTAAACCTCGGTAACCAGATAAATTTATTTATTGAGTTCATCTATTAATTCCTTAACATTTTTAACTTCTTTGCCTTTTCCCTGGCGAAGTTCTAACTCTGCTTCTTCTTCGGCTTTTTGATGTTCTTTGGTCCAAAACCAGATCTGGCTTTTATCGATCAGTTCTTTGGGAATTACTTTCAATATATTTCCTTCCATTTTAACTTCCACATAATCTCCGGGTTTACAGTGCAAGGCTCTTCTAAACTTTGTTGGTATGGTAATTTGTCCTCTGGGATTTATTTTAGTTAAGCTCATAATTATTACCTCCTTTCACATTGTCATAATATCATACTTTCACATTATAATCAAAATATTTAGAATAAGTACACATCCTATTTTTTCTATGGTTTATTTTTCCCTTTTATGAAGTCTTACTTTTGCTTTATGAGGTCTATCTATAGTAATCTATATCAATATCTAAAGCCTCAACCATCTGATTAAGAAACTCATCAGGTTCTGTAGGTTTTCTTAAAAGTTACCGAAATATTGACCTGGCACACCTTCCTTGTTTATCTAATTTAAAAGTGCAACGCCCCCTTGAGTCGAAAGAAAGACCGTTCATTATTTTTTAACCGTTTCAATGTTCTCTATTGGCAGCCAATCATCCATCATGTTTTTAAAAATATCTCTATTGAATGGGAAATGTTGAATCTTTTCAATATTTTTTATCTCGATTAAAACTATATATCTTTTCCCCGCCCATTTTTGGAATTGCTTGTCAGTTAATTTGAGTTTATCTTGATATTTTTTTACCAAGGCTATTGATTCATCTTTAGTCATTTTTTCGGAATTAAAAACTGATGAAACAACTCCTTTGGCCTTTATTTCACCTTCAGCGTTATTATTTATGAAGTACAAAATATCCCCCACATTGACTTTTCCGTAAGGTACTTTCCTTCCTGCTGCTCCACGAATAATCATGGATTTTTTAACACTAAGTAAGTTTTCTAATTCATTAGATTTAGCATCAAGATAAACGACATGATCCATTGTTTTCTCCTTTTAATTGTTTTAGTATGTATTTTCATATTTTGCCCCGGGTGAGCATTTCGTCTAATTTATTTAAGTGGAATATTTCATCTATTGTATTTTTAAGTATACTACATAAGTTTTAAAAATCCTTCTTTTTGGGTAAAGTTTTATTTTATTGGTAAAAGGGGGGCACACTTTACTCATACTAGCGTATAGCGTATAGCGTACAGCGTTTAGCGTATAGGTTCAGGCTTTAAGTGCAAGATACACAGGTTTCGAGTTACGGGTTACGGTTGTAAGATAAATTAGTCGCAAGTGAATAGTGAATAAGCGTTAACAAAAAAACAATACTAGAAATAGAAAAATACATAAGTGCGGGAATACAAAAGAAGAATGTCCCCCATGATTCTTAAGTTTTAAAAATCTTTCTTTTTGAAGAAAATAATTGGTTATTGGTTAGATGAAATAGAGATTGCCGCTTCGCTGCGCTCCTCACAATGACAGAAAAAGAAGCAGGGGAGAGGGGAAAAAGATGGATTCCCGACTGCGCGGGAATGACATAAAGTAAAAATCAATCTTTGCTATATTTTTTAA
>Ga0315533_1000522_pt1 | contig 32702 bp, 28 predicted proteins | sample SalMarSW160130MG_FD_203081 | JGI IMG/M metagenome (GOLD analysis project Ga0315533, IMG submission 203081) | Salt marsh sediment microbial communities from the Plum Island Ecosystem LTER, Massachusetts, United States - Salt Marsh Sediment SW1601-30 ...
CTCATTATTTGGCCCCCCTTAATCATTATAATTAAAGAGTACCTATTATTTAATGATTCGACAAGGTGTCCGGATATGCCGTTATACTGTCCGGATAATTCCGAAATGCTGTCCGGAAGTTACCGGAAACAGTGTCCGGATCCTTCCGAAATATGCATTTGATTTCTTGCTGTAAATTTCCCCAATCGTGATATATAGTAGCGTCCTTATTATATCTGATTTTATAACCTAAATCAGTGGTTCTCCAAGTAAAATCCATATCAGAGCCATAATTAAATTTTTCATCAAAAAAGCCCGCTCTTTTTATAATTTCTTTTTTAAATGCCATGTTATAGTGGAGGCTTCGCCTAAATACTTTTTGGAGTTTATTATTTCTTCTTCAGCACCCATATAGATTTCTTACCAATAGATTTAATTGAGCCAGCAACAACACTTTCTACTTCGTCGCTGATTGGTTTGGTCAACTCGATTAGCCAATTCTTGTCAGGCACACAATTAGCATCTATAAAAGTAATAATATTCCCTTTTAGCCTTTTTAAGCTCTAAGTTTCTCTGTTCTGGAATTGCAATTTTCCTATTTTTTTTTATTATGAAAATAAATCCATCTTACAGAAGGGAATTCTTTCTTTATGTCATATAAATTTCCTTCTGACGCATACTACCAAGATCTCAGTTTTTTCTGGTTTAGGGATTTTAACTAGTTTTTTAAGAGTGTTTTCTATTCCCCTATCACTCTTAACTATAATTATTATTGATATCATTTTTAATTATTTTAGTTTAGCTTCCTTAACATTTTCATAAACATCCTCAAATTTTTTTACAATTTTATTCCAGTCATAATTATTAGCTTTTTTCCTTCCTCTTTGAGCTAATATGTTTATTAACTTTTTATCCTCAATTAGGTCATCAATTACTCTGGCAAAATTTTCTGGTGTTGGGGGATTAACTAAAATACCCGCCTTCTTAACAAATCCCCGAATTCCTATTATGTCCGGGGCGACTATTGGAGTACAGGAAGCCATAGCTTCTAATAAAACAAGAGGGAGCCCTTCATGAACTGAAGTTAATATGAAAATATCTGCGTTTTTATAAAAATTAACTATATCTTTCCCAGTCTTCTTGCCATACAATATAACATTCTTTAATTTTTTATCGTAGATTAATTTTTCAATTTCTTTCTTCTTTTCACCATCACCAATTATATGCAAAACTACCTTACTTTTAATTAAAGAAACTACGTTAATCAGTTTTGGGAGGTTTTTTTGGAAATCCAATCTTCCAACAAAGAGCAAGTTAGTATGTTTGGAAGAAACATTCTCTTTATTTACGAAAAATCTTTCGCTTACGCCATTTGGAATCACAATTATTTTACTTTCATTAATTCCATATTTTTTATTAATAAATTGCTTATAATCTTCTGATAAGCAAATCACTTTCTCTGCTTTTAATAAAATTTTTTCTTTAAATAACTTCTTGTATAGAGGAAATAAAAATCCAAATTTACCCGAAGGTCTAGGTTCTCCGTGGACATGAGCAATATAAGGAATCTTTTTAATTTTTGATACTAAGTAGACAACTTCTGGAACTAAAGGTTGTGCAATGTGAACATGTATAATTGAATCTTTTGATATCTTTAGTAATTTAAAAAACAAAGAAGGCATGATTGCGGTATGGGCAAATTCCCAACTTTTGAGATAATGGATTTTAAGGTTTTTTGTTGATCTTAATTTTCCTTTGTTACATCCAATGTCTGAAGTAAAAACTTCTACTTGATTGCCTTTTATTGCCAATCTTTCAGAGATCTCTCTAGCAACATTTTCCATTCCACCAAGATGCGGTGGGTAGTAAGACACAACTTGTGCGATTTTCATTTGATAATTTCCTCATAAATAAATTCAAACTCTTTTGTAATCTTGTCCCATCCATACTCTTCTTCAACTAACTTTCTTCCATTTTCTCCTAACTTCCTTCTTAATTTTTGGTCTTTAATTAGAGCGATCATTACCTTGCTAATTTTTTTTGGATCTTCGGGTGGAATTATTAAGGCGTTTTCTTTATTGATACAAATTGCCGATACCCCTCCTACATTGGTTATAATAACTGGTAGTTTTGCTGCCCAAGCTTCTAAGACCGTCACCGGGAAGGTTTCATGGAGTGAAGCTGAAATAAAAACATCTGACTTATAATAATAATCTATAACTTCATCAATATTTTTTTTACCTAAAAATTTAATATAGTTAGTTAGGTTTAATGCAATGACTAACTCCTGAAAAAAATTTTGATTCCTTCCTTTGCCAACTAACAATAATTCAAAATTTTTTTCTTTTTTTCTCAATTTATCTACAGCATGAATTAGATACTTTAATCCTTTTTCTATCTCTATCCTACCTACAAATAAAAAAATAGTCTTTCTATTTACATTGTATCTTTTTTTTTGAAAATGGTTTAAATCGACACCATTTGGCAGGTAAACCACATTATTTATTTTTAATTTCCTTAAGTCATTCAAAGAATTTATGTCAACAGCAATAATTTTCTTAAAATCTCCATATTTAAGAAAAAGCTCTTCTATTTTTCTTTTGATAAAGGAATAGTGCTTATCTGAAAAGGTTATTCCATGACATGTGTTTATAATGGGAATTTTATACACCCTACAGGCAAAAGACAAAATAAAACCCAGGTCGGGTGAATGACTGTGAACAATATTCGGTTTTATTTTTTTTAAATAGATAAATGAATAAAAGAATAATATAAACAATGATATTATTCTTTTTAAATTGATTCTATCTAGACTAAGAGAATCTATCTTTAAAGCATATTTTGTTACTCTCGAAGATTTTCTTATTTCACTGCAATTACTCGTTAGAATATATACCTGATGACCCATTTTTTTCTGATATTTTTCCAAACTGGCAACTACAGTGGAATCTCCTCCCATAATGTCTGGGTATTTCTTGGTAACATGTAAGATTTTCATTTTATAACCTCAAATGTTTAATATTTCGTCAAATATTCTACATTTATCTCTTCTTTTTACTTTTGCAAGATAGGCTCGCTCAATTTTTTCATAATAATTTCTTTTTCAATAACCTATGAATGTCTGTTATTTGTAAAGTATAGGTACTTTTTGAGTAGCAACCATTATAATGAATTTTTAATTATAGGCATTTTATAATTCTTCAAATTTAATTCTTTGATAATATCCCTACATTCTTTATCCACTATCTTTTCAACATGCCTTTCTTTTATTAATGCTTCACTCCTTCTCAGAATTCCATTTCTTACTAAATTAGAATATATATACCCATCGCTAGAAATTCCTAATAATTGAAGAGTATGATGATTTATAAGAGAATGAAGTAAACAATCAAATCTATTTTCTTTATTAATAGGGCTTTTCCATTTTAATTCTTTTTTTAATGTCTGGATTATTTTAACTGGATCATATTTTATATAATTAAAAAAATAAATAACCTTAATCTGCTTTTTTGGAAAAGGAACTTCATTTAATACATTAAATATATATTTTTTAGGAATTCCCATTTGAAACCTTTGTAGAACGATAAAGAAATAATAATTTATCATATGAGGAAAAATTCTAAAGAATTTTTTTACGTTTCGTAAATTTCTAATAAATCCTTCTTTACCTACAACATTGCTTTTATTTACATATCCATCCTCTGTACTTTCAATTGATGTAGCCCCCCATAAAATTAAAGAAATATTTTCTTTCTTTGCCAAATTAATGGAAATCGATTTAAGAATAGCCTCTCAATTCCCACAAATACCAAAAAATGAGCCTAACGTCTCAGAAATTAAAAGAGCTTCCTTTAATATTTTTTTATTAATTTTATTTGTTTTTTTTATTATGAGGGGAACATTTAGTTTTTCACAAATACTTTTAACATTTTCCTTGGCCAATCTTGTCTGAAAATCAGAATCGTAATTCATAGCAATGGGTTTTAAATTGAGTATCCTCACAGCGTAATATAGAATAAAAGTATTATCTTTCCCTCCACTTATAGGAATAACACAATTGTATTTTTTCACTTTATTTTTATACGATTCTACAATTTTTTCCAAAGATAATTTCCCTTTGTAACTATTTTCTTTATGATTTAAACAGTGATCACATATACCATCTTTATTAAATTTAATATTTGGAAATGAGCTAGGTAATATACATAATTTGCAACGTTTCATAATAAATAAATCTCCTCAATTTCATCAGCAATCTTATCCCAATCATAGTTTTTTGCAAAATCCTTACAGGCTTCTTTCATCTTTCGGCTTAAATTATTTTCCAGAATTTCCATAATTCTTTTTGCAATTTCTTCTTCATTGAGTTGGCAGACAAAACCATTTTTTCTTTCTTCTATAAGATCTCTAGCAGCATTGTCTTTATGATCAATTGTTATCACCGGTATGCCGCAGGCATTTGCTTCAATCACAACAATTCCGAATCCTTCTCTAATCGATGGAAACACGAAGACTTTTGATGATTTCATTAGAGCATAAACATCATCATGGTTTTCTAAAAAACCTAAAAATTTAATATTTTTTTCCAGGTTTAACTTTTGGGCCAGTACTTCAAGCCTCTTTTTTTCAGGCCCATCTCCGATTATTAAAGATTTAATTTTGGGATTTTTTTCCTTTACTAACTTTATTGATTTAATCAATATATCAACGCTTTTGTGTGACATCAATCTGCCCACAAAAATGATATCAGACTTCTCTTTCGCTAGCTTGATTTTTGTAATAATATCGAATTCTATTACATTTGGAACCGTGTATGTAGGTTTTTTTGAATTCAATTCGTTTTCAAGCTTATGAGTGGTATGTTTTGAAACTGAAATTATTTTATCTGGCATTAATACAGCTAATTTTTCGATAATATAACCTAAATATCCCTTCCAACCAATATATTCATACCAATAATTTTTACCCCATACCTCATGCCAAGTCAAAATAAACCTTTTCTTCCTCAATATAGAAATTAATTTTACGGGCAAAATATGTATTAAAGGGAATTGGTCGCAATCAATAACATCAAAATCTGCTTTTAATAAAACGGGGAATAATTTAATGGTGTACAGCAATGATTCTATAATCGATTTTTTCCCATTTATATAAAAATTACCAACCTTATAAACTCCATGAAGATGAATCCCGTCAATGATTTCATCTCTTTTCATTCCGGGCCACTGACCCGTATAAAAGTGAAATTCATAACCCTTTTTTGTTAAAAGGCTGGCAATATCCCAAGTCCGTTTTTCTGCTCCACCTTTAAAATAGGGATAAGCCCTATCCGAAATTACGGCAATTTTCATTATTTAATCCCCTCGTCTGATTAGTTATTAACATTTCTTTTATCAATAGGAATATTTTTAACGAATTCCGTTTCGGAGTTAAACAATACCTGTTTACTACCACCAATATCGTATTTACCTACAATCATAGCCCAAAGAAATCTAAATGCATCTTTAAATAAATTTAAAGATGAATGTCCTTCTCGAAAATTTGAAGTAATACGCACCTCTTTATAAATTAGTCGGTTAGAAATCACTCTGGCCGTTAGTTCTGCTTCAAAATCAAGTCCTTTGGCTTTAATTGGAGAAATCTTACCTAAAAGGTTACTTTTAAATGCTCTAAGTCCGGTTGTGACATCGGTAATTCTGTGGCCTAGAATAATACTTCCTAATTCTGCGCCGATTTTATTAGCTATTACTCGTGAGAATTGTAGTTCTCTTGGCTTAAACAATCGCGATAAGTTCCAAACTGAGCTAAAACGGCTGCCGATAACAATATCGCTACCATCTAAAGCCCGAATTAATGTAAGAATTTCGAGAGAAGGGTAAGTATTATCGCCATCGATAGTTACAAAAATTTCACCAGTTGCTTCTTTAAATCCTTTTCTTAAAGCAGCAACCTTACCTTGTATTTTTTCAAAATATACGGTAGCGCCGTGAGCTTTAGCAACTTCCGTAGTTTTATCTTTTGAGTTGTTGTCAATCACAATGATTTCAGTTTCATAACCCAATTCTTTTAGCTCGTCTTTAGGCACTTCGTCTATTACTTTTCCAACACCTTTTTCTTCGTTATAGCAAGGGATTAGAACTGTTATTTTTTTAATACTAATGGTTTGGGTTCTCCTCCTATCTGAAATTCTTCGATCTGAAATTCTTCGATATAAAATTCTTCGATATAAAATTACGACTGTTATTTTTTTAAAATTACTGGTTTCGGTTCTCCTATTAAAAATTCTTCTATCTGCAATTCTCCTATCTGGAAATGGAAGGGATAAATGATTCTCGAAATCCAGCTCCGCAGATGTTTTCGGTTCCACAGTTATCGCTGCATTGGTTGCCATAGTAGTATTTTTAAAGTGAACCATTTTGTTTTTTCCTCCTTTCTTAAATAAAACATCGTTGAAGAAATTTATTTTTATATTTAAAACTTACTCTTTCTATGTATAAATATTATAAAAGTAAAAATCAAACTATGCCTAATAAAATAAAAAACCAACTTAATTCTGAACCGTTGTTATAGAAATACTCCTGCCAATAGTTTTAGCAATTATAACCTGGATAACTATTGTTATTTTTTTCATTCTTCTGCCATCCAAAAATGAATTTGTTGATTTTTGCCAATCAGGTTTACGACGACTTTAACTCTTTGCGCTGGAACTGTGATTGTGAAGTCTTCCGTAATTGTTTTATATTCATTTTTTTTTATTAAAACAGAATTTTTATCAATCATCTGTTTTTCTCTGTTTACATCAATATAAACTTCATATATATACCATATCTTTGTTTTCGAGATTATGGATTGTGAATTTAAAGTTATTTTCTTTAAATAAAGTAACCTTGTTTGGAAGGGTTAAATGGTCCTCGAAATATAGCTCCGTAAATGTTTCCGGTTTCACAGTAGTCGCAAGAATAACTGCTTCTTTTACTGAAGGCACGCATTCAACAAGTAGAAAGCCTACTACAATAAACCAAACTACCAGAAGCAGTAATCTAATCTTCATTATTAGCTTGTAATTTATCTTTTTATTTCTAACCATTTTAGTTTTCTCCATAAAAAATCCACTCAACTAACGTACAATCAGACAGTTATCTAAAATATATTAAGTTTAAGTAGTGTTTACACTTCGCTATTAACTAATTTCTTTTTAAAATATTCAATAACTTTTCCCAAACCTTCTTCTAATCCAATTTTTGGCTCCCAGTGTAATTTTTCTTTAGCGAAATAAATATCAGGACATCTGCGAGTTGGATCATCTTGAGGAAGAGATTTGAAAATAATTAAAGATTTAGAATTGGTCAAGCTTTTTATAATTTGAGCAAAATCTTTAATTTTATGCTCCTCAGTATTTCCTAAATTAAAGACTTCACCATCTATATTTTCCATAATTGCAGTTTTAAAAATTCCTTCTATCAGGTCATCTATATAACAGAAACTTCGGGTTTGTGTCCCATCACCATAAACCGTTATAGGTTCATTTTTTAAAGCCTGGGTTATAAAATTAGGTACTACCCTGCCATCATTCATTCTCATTCTCGGTCCATAAGTATTGAATATTCTAACAATCCTTATATCAATTTTATGTTCTCTATAATAAGCCATAGTTAGAGCTTCAGAAAACCTTTTTGCTTCATCATATACACTTCTTGGTCCTATGGGATTCACATTGCCCCAATAAGCTTCTGGCTGAGGATGAACCTTAGGGTCGCCATAAACTTCAGAAGAAGAGGCAAAGATATATCTTGCCTTTTTAGCCTTCGCTAATCCCAGGGTATTTATAGTTCCAAGAGAATCTACTTTCATAGTATGGATAGGATGATTCAAATAATCTACCGGAGAGGCAGGGCAGGCAAAATGTAACATTATATCTATTTCATCAGGAATATAGATATAATTGGTTACATTATATTTTATGAATTTAAATCTCTCGTTACCTATTAGATGAGCAATATTATCCGGGCTCCCGGTAAGAAAACTATCTAAACCTATTACATAAAATCCTTCTTTCATAAATCTATCACATAGGTGACTTCCTATAAAACCGGCCGCCCCGGTTATTAAGACTTTTTTCATTTCCACATCCCTTTCGGGTCAAAATTTTCTCTGCCTATACTATAGTATTCAAACCCCTTCTTTTTCATATCTTTAAGTTGATAAATATTCCTTCCATCTATAATTATGGGAAGCCTCATATTTTCTTTTACCCTATCTAAATCTGCTCCTTTAAATTCATCCCAGTCTGTAAGTATAAGCAGTGTATCAGTATCTTTTAAAGCTTCATATTTATTGTCAAAATATTTTAGACTCTGTTTTTCTGGAAAAATATGTTTAAAACCTTCCTCTGCCTGGGGGTCATAAAGTTTTAAATTTGCTTTTGATTTTTCCAACTCTCTTATTATGTCGATTGACGGTGCCTCTCTTATATCATCTGTATTCGGTTTAAAAGATAGTCCCCAAACTGCTATATTTTTATCTTTAATTATCCGAAAAACATTTTTTATCCTTTTCATAAAATTTGTTCTTCTTTTAAGATTTATTTTTTCTACTTCTTCTATGAGGGAAAAATCTACTCCGTGTTCTTCTGCAATTTTGATAAAGGCTTTCACATCTTTAGGAAAACAGGAGCCACCATAACCTATTCCAGCTTGTAGGAAGGCTCTACCTATCCTCTTGTCATATCCCATTCCTTCTGCCACCATATTTACATCTGCTCCGACTTTTTCACATAGCTCGGAAACCATATTTATATAGGAAATCTTCATAGCCAGAAAAGAATTTGAGGCATGTTTTATGAGTTCTGCTGCCGCCGGAGTGGTTACAATTAAGGGAATACCTTTTTTAACGAATGGCTTATAAAGTTCTTTAAACATATCTTTGGCTTTCTCGCTTTCAACCCCGACTACTATCCTGTCTGGATTCATAAAATCATCTAATGCCGACCCTTCTTTTAAAAATTCCGGATTGGAAGCCACATCGAACTTGATATCCTTTTTTAAATATCTCTTTATTACCGTCTCAACCCATTGATGGGTATTTACAGGAACGGTGGATTTCTCAATTATAAATTTATAGCTATTCATATTGTGGGCAATATCTATTGAGGCTTCTTCTACCTGAGACAAATCTGCCTTTCCGGTATCTCCATTGGGTGTGCCCACACATAAAAAAATAATATCACTAAAGTTAACCCCTTCTTCTATTTTATCGGTAAAGTGAATTTTACCTTTCTTTATCTGTTTTTGAAGTAGTTCTGTTAATCCCGGTTCATAGATAGGAGAAATTCCTTTAGAAAGTTTACTTAATTTGAAAGGTATTTTATCTACACATATTACTTCATTTCCTAAATCTGCAAATCCCACAGCAGTTACCAGGCCAACGTAACCTGCACCGATTATGGTAATTTTCATTTATTTATTCCTCCTTTAAAAGATAGGATAAATCAATAAATAATAAAATATTTCTTATTTGTATTAAGTACTTTTTCATTAAATTACACTCCTTTTATTTTTTAGTTTTAATTTCATTCTAATAGTTTTAGTAATTATAATCTGGATGACTATGGTTATTTTTTTCACTCTTCTGCCATCCAAAAATGAATTTGTTGATTTTTGCCAATTAGGTTTATGACGGCTTTAACTCTTTGCGTTGGAACTGTGATTGTGAAGTCTTCCGTAATTGTTTTATATTCATTGTTTTTTATTAAAACAGAATTTTTATCAATCATCTGTTTTTCTCTGTTTAAATCAATATAAACTTCATATATATATACCATATCTTTGTTTTCGAGATTATGGATTGTGAATCTAAAGTTATTTTCTTTAAATAAAATAACTTTATTTGGAAGGGATAAATGGTCCTCGAAATATAGCTCCGTAAAAGTTTCCGGTTTCACAGTAGTCGCAAAAATAACGGCCTCTTTTATTGCAGGCACGCATTCAACAAGTAGAAAGAATACTACAATAAACCAAACTACCAGAAGAATTAATCTAATCTTCATTATTAGATTGTAATTTATCTTTTTATTTTTAACCATTTTAGTTTACCATTTCCATCGGTAGGTGCTATATTATTACAGCCTCCAATTATCATCTACCCAAACAGGTAACAGGTGGTACACCGTTTTTTGTTAAAGTGTTTAAATCACCCTGTTCTAAAGGTGGAACGACGGGATTCATAAAAGTTTATACAACCTGCTATGATAAGAGCTAAAGACACTATTAGCACAATTAAATAAATTAACTTTTTAATAAATATTTATCCCTTTTAGAATTGAAAAAATTTTATAGTGATGTGTTAATATGGTGTAAATCGTTTTTGAATTCCTGATGATTAGGATATTTTTTAAGAAAATATTTTATTGATAATGCTTTGGTTATTTCCTGGATAATTTTAAAGGGCAGTTTTTGGAGAGACAAAAATTCCTTGAGGTATTGCTTGTGAGTGATAAATTGAGAGATAAAACAAATTATGACCTATACTTTAAATAAAAACTGCCAATCTTTATTTAGTTAAAAAGTCGGCAGTCTGGCAGCCATGTCACTAAAAGTGATTTAGACCCAAAACTTTGCGTCCTACCCTTTCGGATAGTTTACCATTCTCAACTTCTCTTGAAGTATTACTTTAATACTTCACCTTCCTATTGAAAAAGTTTAATATAATATTTTAAATAGTGGGATAAAATATTATATTTTGTGAAACTTGGATATTTATTATAACAAAATAAATTTATAAAAGCAAATTTTCGAATTGCCTTATAATTTTTTTATTATATCCTTTTGTTTTATAAAAGATATTTTGTTTTTTTTCTTCTCTTTTCTTGATTCTATTCGCCTATTTTTTAATTCATTATTTAAATATCTAATTCTATACAGAATATGATTTTTAGATGCTTTTTATCAAATAATCTCTCAAATTCTTCTAATTATTGATATCCCAAAGATGAGTGTATTCTCTTCTTATTATGCACATCTTCTATAAAATAGGGAATTCTGCGAATCGCCTCAGTAAAAATATAAACAAAAAGAACTATAAAGATAATTTTGTACCCGAAAAGAAATTACCTTTACCATATTGATCCAATATATACCAGTGATACTCTTTGTTATGTTCCCAGTATTATAGATCTACCAAAAAAAATTGCCCCTCCTTTAATTTCTTATAATTTACAAAGGAGAGGCAATTTTTTAATAACCGACATTCACTCAATAGCTACATCTTAACTTCCAGAAGTTTAAGGAGTAAGAGTCCATGTTCCTGGATCATCAAATACTGGGTAACAACTAACAAGGCTTACTTCATTATAGACATCCCATATTGGATCTCCCTCATCAGGCCATTGCCAAGTATCTGGAACTAACAATACTCTATTACCCTCAACAGGTCCCATACCAGCTATTAACCGCTCAGTATAACCATTAGATATGTCAATAAACGGTTTAACATCCATTAAATCCCCATGAATATCAGCTGGAGTAAAGCCAGTATAACTATAAGCAAATGGTGAGTCAAATGTAATTGTTAGTACATAAGTAGTAGTTTCCGAAGGATCAACTATTGATTTATCGAAAATTATAAAATCTCCTTCTCCTGTACTTACTTCAGAAGTTGGATTACCATCTAAATCAGCTATATAGGTTTGAGCGTTAAAAACATCAGGCATCTTTAATCCAAATTGATGATCTAGATAACCGGAACCGTCATATTGGTATGTAACCGTAAATTTTATTTCTTTTAAATGGTCATCACAAATAAACTTCCCAACCACATTTACATCACTTACGCAATCATTGTAATCAAAATCATTATCTCCGTCGCAACCTCCACTATTCCATGCATTCCATTTAATATCTTCAAACGCCACACGGAAATCATCCAAACCTACTTCTACGAGATCACAGGTTACTTCAATTGTAAAAGTTTCTATGTCGTTACTACATTCATCAGATACCTTTACATCAACTTCGTAAGTGTCTGGACTAACAAGACATGGTATTGTCCAGCTAATTAATCCATCTGCATCCATATCCAGCCAACCAGGCCAAGTCCCCTCTTTAGCATAAATTAATGCATCACTATCAGTATCAGTAGCTTCTACCTTGAATGAACCATTATCTCCACATTCTGCTTCTACTACTAGATCATTTGGTAAATTATCGAAGGCAGGTGGAGAATTAGGCAATACTGCAATACAAAATGTTTCGTCTGCTGAATCACAATCATCACTAACGGTCACTTTAATAGGTTTACATGGAAATAATAATTCTTCCTTAGCTAATTCTACTGTTCCTTGCATATCATTACAATAACAGACATCTTCACATTCAGGGGTCCAGGTAATCTCGCCGGTATCTGGCTTAATAGTCATACCTGATGGATATTCGGTTAAGCTAAAGGTAAGAGTATCATTATCATCATCTATGGCGGTTACCGTACCCGAATATGGTTGTCCAGCTATTGCCTGGTGAGGAAAAGGTTCAAGAGAAATATCGTGAGGTGGAGTATGACCTGCACAAGGATCTGGTGGAGGTGGTGGAGGTGTATATCCCGGTCCACATCCGATATCCAGACCACTGATCTCTTCTGCTGCCCTACAAGTAGCATACTGGACATCATCATCTGTAAGTAGATTTACTTCACAATTCTCTACTACCCGACGAACCTCGTAGATGAGGGCTTTAAATTTTGGGAAGTTGGGGAAAGTCGGTTTATCAGCTATAACGGCATCCAAAGAGATATCTTCCGGTCCCCATTCGGTATATAATACGAGAAAATCTACTACTAATCCGAGAGAAGTAGATACCAAATCGGTGATCTTGGTATCAAAGGTACTGGCCACCTCTAAAGCGACATCTTTGACCAAGGGCCTATTGTCATCATAATCCGGACAATAGGCAGTAATGACATAGTTCTTGCCTGGGAGAACATTAGTAAAAGTAAATTCACCATCTTCGTTGGTAGTAGTTGCAGCAACTACATCTTCTCCGTAAGTAAGGACTACTCCAATACCATCTTGAAGGCTCCAGGTATTTTGACAGTAAAAACACCAATACTCAGGAGCAATACAACAGGTTTCAGAAACGGATTCAGCCGAAGTAGAACAACACGGGGATGCTATTATGCCTGTTATAGTTCCCGGAGTGTATCCAGGACTTTCATCGGGCACAATCCCTAAACAGCCATTAAGTAAGATTAACAATGCGGAAATTAAAATTATCGGTAAAATGATTTTAGTACTTAGTTTCATTTAAATCGCCTCCTGCAATTTTTTTTAAAAATTAGCGGTCTGGCGATCATAGCACTCTTACGAGTACCTTAAACCCATGACTTTGCGTCCCATCCTTTCGGGTGGTTTGCCTTTTTCGTTTATATGACGTGTTAAGCTTCGCATTCTAGCCTATATAAACAAAAAGCCGGAAGTCTGGCAGTTTTAGTACATAAGTACCTTAAACCCAGGACTTTGCGTCCTAACCTTTCGGTCAGTTTACCTTTTTCAACTTTTTGGAACTTTTCTTATCCAATTCACCTCCCTGTGATAAATAATATTATCTCTTTCATTAATTAGGATAATAAAATCTCTTCTTTATTATTATATTCCCTAAAACAAGTAATTTTAGACATTAACTTGCGAATTTATTAATAATTTTTTTAATGTTAATATATTTTTTTATTTGTAGATTTAACTAATTATAGGTATAAAAGACCGACTCTATATTAACACAATAAATTTGGAATTGTCAAATAAAATTATAATTTTTTTTATTATATCTTTTTATTTTATAAGATATTTTGTTATTCCATCTCTTTTTTAATTTTATTTGCTCACTTTTTAAAAAATATTATATTTTTCATTACCCATTTGATGCGGAATCTATAAGTATAACACTTAATAAGGATAGATTCCCACTTTCGTGGGAATGACATAAGTAGATCTGGAATGACATTGGCAAAGTCAAAATTAGATTATCGCCACTGTAGACGATGAATTTCTAAGTTTAATTAAAACATTATTTACTAACTTTCTTTATCAGAAGCAATAACTTCAGCACCGCTGGATTTACGGTAATCTTATTTTTTAATATAGTCCGATTAGATATGCTCTTCCTATAAAATAATTCATTCGCCTTACTGTCTTCTTCGATAGCTGAACCCTGAAAGGAAACTCCGATATAAGCTCCCTTACTTATTGAATAAGAATATATTGAAGCTTTAAATTTATAATCTGTATCTGCTGAAAGAGATCTTCCCAATGGGCCTGCGGCGATACTGGCGGTACCGCCCAGAGTAAAATTATCTTCCATAAACCCTTCCATTCCCCGTTCATTGGAAATAACTAAAACCAGGGCGATTGATTGAATGCCTATCTGAGGGCCGACACTTATACTTTTAATCTTTACAAAGGCGGGGCCATACCATATCCCCACCCTGCTATCTTTTCTAAATATTATTCCTTTTCCATACTGTCCACCAATTCCCCATCCTATTTTTATTATCGAAGGAAAAATGGCTATACCCTCTGCTTCTTTCAAAAGAGCTCCAAAAGCCCCGCTATCCTCTGATTCTGACATTTCCTTTAATACTTCGATAGATTCGTTAATTATTTCTGATGGTGTCATTGTTGTGGGGGCTGCTTGCACTATAGAAGTTAAAACTAAAAATAATAACAATACTAAAGTAATATATTTCACAGCTTTATTTTTCATTTTTTATTTTCCCTTCATAGTTTATGGCTAAAATATCTTTTATAAAATTTTTCTTCTCTTTTATTTCAGAATTTTTTATCTTTATTACTTCCCGATAGAGATTTAGTATTCTTTCAGATATTGAATTAATACTATATTTTTCAGAAGTCTTTAACGCTCCCCGAGAAAGATTTTCCCTTAATTCTGGTTCTCTGATAATCTTTTCTAAGGCATTAGCAAACTTTTTAACATCGTTATCGACTAATAGTCCGTCCAGTCCATCTGTCAGTATATCTACTGCTCCTGGAGCTTTAATCGCCAAGACGGGAACTCCGGAAGCTAAGGCTTCTATAGTTACTATTCCAAAAGTTTCTGTTGTAGAAGCAATAGTAAATACATAAGCCATCTTGTAATAATGCTGAATTTCTTCATATCTTACTGTACCTGTAAATATTACATCTTCTTCTACTTTCAAGCTTCGGGTAAGTTGTTTTAGTTCATCCATAGCCGGACCATTGCCAACTATTAATAATTTTTCTTTACCAATGCTCCTCTTTTTAATCATTGCTAATGCTTTTATAATCTTGTCTATACTCTTTTCTGGAGCTACCCTGCCCACAAAGAGAATTATTTTATCATCTTCTTTCAGATTATATTTTTTTTTAATTTCTGTTCTTTTCAATTCATCATTTTCCTTGAAAGAAGTCAAATGTATTGCATTGGGAATAACCTCAATTCTATTTTTAATTCCATAATTTTCTATAATTTTTTTCATTGATGCAGACGGGGTAGTTATGCAATCAGTTTTATAAGCTAAATTAGAAATTATTATTTTAATTGCTTCATGAGTTACTCTTTCTGGTATAGGGGAAACATAGTAAGCATATTGTTCATATTGAGTGTGAAGAGTCAATATTTTGGGAATACCTAATTTTTTGCCATACATTATTGCTACAGAGCTTAGCAAAAAAGGATGATGAATATGGACGATATCAGGATTGAATTCGGTTATAACTTTTTTCACCTTAAAGGATAAGGGTATGGGAAGAGGATATTTCACTTTACTAGTTAAGTTTACTGACCTGTATCTGAATACATTTTTCTCTTGGTCAATATAATCTTCTACCCTGGGAGCAAAGACATAAACCTCATGCCCTTTTCTTTCGTAAGCTTCTTTTAATGAAGATATGCTGGTAACAACTCCATTAACCAGCGGTTTATAACAATTGGTAAAAAAAGCAATTCTCATTTATTTTCTCCGTAATCTAAAATCAAAATATTGTTTTATTCGATTTCGATAATTACAATTTAAGAAAGTGATTATTTTACAAAATTTAAGTTTCATAAATTTGAACAATTCTATTTTTATTATATCTTTTAAGTAATGGGAATAGTAAATTAAATCAATTAACCAATTCCCCAATTTGCCATTTAAATTAGTAGTTAGTGAATAGTAATTCGTATCGAGTATCGCGTGAAGATTTATCCCCCTCACCCTAACCCTCTCCCTCCAAGGGGAGAGGGGATGATACATAGACAGGCGAGACGCCTGTCCTCCGGGAAGGATGATAGTGTCTGATCTTCTTAACTAACTACCTAACTCTTTTCTTATTACTCATTACTTATCACTGTATTTCTAAACGCTATCCGCTCTTTCTATTCACGCGATACGCAATACTCGATACTCGATACATGATACGGTTTACGCCCTCACTTTAACTTGCATACTATCCGCTATACGCTGTACGCTCCACGCTATCCGCTATTCTCCCTGCTTTTCCGCCTGCCTTAGCCAATACTCTGCCTTTTTATTTTCCGGTTCTAAGCGCAAAACTTCTTTCCAATTACTCGAAGCTTCCTGATAATTACCCCGCTCATAATAAATTCTACCCAGCCAATAATAAGCAGCAGAAAAATTAGGGTTGGACCTAACTGCCTGGCGATATTCGTATATAGCTTTCTCAAATAATTTTTGTTCATAAAGATTATATCCTGCTTCATAATGAGAATACGCTTCTTTCCCGTATTTTATAGAATTTTCTACTTTAGTATAAAAATATTGAGCCCGGGGATAATAAGGGTCAATCTCCAACACTTTTTTCCAGAAAGAAATAGAATCATTCAATCTGCCTTCTTCGTAAAATACTCTCGCTAACCAATAGTGAGGTTCAGTCATTTCTGGGTTAACCTCAACCGCTTTTTGTAAATACAGGATACAACCATCATAATCTTCCCTTTGATAAGCCGCATATCCCAACCGATAATAGGCAAAAGCTAATTTTTGCTCAGCTTCCGGAGAAATTACTTCCTTTTTTTGAATAAGTTCAATATATCTCCCCCACTCTCTTGCTTCTCGATAATACCAATTAGTATACTGATAAATCTGGGCAAGATGATAATGGGCTTCTATGAAATTCGGGTCTGCCATAATTGCTTTTTCAGCATAATCAATCGCTTCAACCCACAATTTTTTATTGGGGTAATTAACCCCCTGATAAGTTTTAATTGCTTCTTCCATCTTGTTTACTGCCATCTCCAGGCAATCAAATGCTTCTTGAGAAAGAGTTTCCCAAGCAGTTTCCCCCTGACCAGCTGCAAAACTAAAGCTAAATACTGATAACAATCCACAAATAATTAAACTCAATATTAAAAACATTTTTAAATATCTCTTTTTCATCTTTGGCCCCTCCTTTTAATCTTTATTATATTATATATCATTATATCTTAATTATACATTTTTTTTAAATATCCTTCTATATTCGTATCGAGTATATCGTATTGCGTAAAGAAAAAACTTTAAACTCAAGAATCAAATTAACATATAGAACAATACATAATTATATAATATATAATTTATTGCAAAGAGTAAAGAAAGGAGGGAATTTACAAAAGTTAACCAAAGGTGCCAGGCACCTTTGGTTAACTTTTGTATAAAAATTAAAAGAAATTTGTTATTCATATGAAAGAAAATTGTTCTAGCTGGCGTATTATAAAGTGAGAGCTTTTAATAAGTTAGTACAAAATTTTAGTGGAGGCTTTCAATAAACAAAATTTCCCATATTCTATTTAATAGATTATAATAAATTATAAATGAAAGACAAAATATGATAAAAAGATTTAGAAAATACATTATATTATCTACAATAATCTTTATTTTAATAGCTTTAAGTTCAATATCTATCTACGCTTGGGATAACTGTCCCTTTGGTTTAGAAGATGACCCTTATCCAGGAGAATGCAAAAGGTATATCGATACTGACGGTGATGGTATTTGCGACCTTTCTCAACCAGTCCCAGAAGACCGTAATACAAGCATATCTTTAAATGAAGAAAATGTAAAAGAGAACATAATCGATAATAATAAATATTCTGAAGAAATCAACGAGAAAGTTACGGGAGGACTCTTTATTGCCGAAGCAGCTTCTACTCAAACAACAGTCTCTGACTCTCCGTCTCCTGAGAGGAAATCACTACCTGATTATAATTTTTTAGAAATCTTTTTTGTAGCTCTGTTAATATATTTTGGCGATAAATTTCTGGCTCGAAAATTAGAGATAAGTTTGTGTAAAGAAAAGAAATTCTGGAACGTTTTCTTGCTAATTAGTTTTATCGGTTCAGCCGGAACGGGGATGATTCTGGTATTTATTAGGGATTACGATTGGTTTAGGTCCATTAATTTTAACTTTCTATTCTGGCATGTAGAATTTTCTATTGTTATGACTCTATTAGGTATATTTCATGCTCTCTGGCATTTAAAATATTATCTATCTATATTTAGAGGGAAAAAAAGATAATGTTTGCAAGTCCTAAAAAGTAGAAAGAATTAAAAATTATGATTACAGGTTCAGAGTGTATTAATAAAACCGATGAACAGATAGTAGTCCTGACTTTGAAAAATCAGGACTACTATCTATGTCTGATGAAACGTTATGAGGCCAAGCTTCTTAATTATATTTTAAAAATATCTAATATAAATAGAGAAGATGCAGAAGATATTTTGCAGGAAGTATTTGTCAAGACCTACCAAAACTTAAATGATTTTGATTTAAATTTTAAATTTTCTAACTGGATATATAGTATTGCTCACAATACTACCATTAGTGTTTTTAGAAAGAAAAAAGTGCGTCCCCAAACAGTTTCCTGGGAAGATAAAGATTTAAATAACATATTGAAATCTACTTTAGACATAGAAGATGCAAGCCTTCAAAAATTAACTTATAAACATATTTTAAAAATAATTAATCAATTGCCTTTAAAATACAAAGATGTATTAATCCTAAAGTTTGTGGAAGGAAAAGATTATCAGGAAATAAGTGATATTTTACATAAACCGATGGGCACTATAGCTACTCTGATAAACCGGGCTAAAAAATCTCTTAAACAAGGATTAGAAAAGGAGGATATTAAACTCTAAAAATATGAAAAATATAAGTGGTGAAGTTTTAAAAAAAATAAAAGATAATAATATTAAACCAAAACCCCGCTGGTACTTTATAACTAAAAATTATTTTATCTGGTCGATATTTGGAATTTCGATAATCTTGGGTAGTTTCGCCTTTAGTATGGTCCTATTTATCATCAAACAACTTGATTGGGATATCTATCACTATATAGGAGACAGTTTTATAAAAACTGTTTTTATAAGCTTACCTTACCTCTGGTTAATATTTCTAATCCTATTTACTGGAGTGGCTTACTATAATTTTATTCACACCAAAAGAGGTTATCGATTCAAATTTATATCAATCCTCTTAATTAGTTTGGTAATTAGTATTATTTTAGGAACCGGCCTTTATTTTAATGGCTTTAGTGAGAGATTAGAAAATGTCTTTTCAGAAAAAATTCCCTATTACAATAGATTAGTTTATTCCTGTGAAAAGCAATGGATGCAGCCTAAAAGAGGACTTTTAGCAGGGACAATTATAGAAACAGAGCTTCCCGAAAATAATTTTATACTTATGGATTTAGATAATAACCGCTGGAAAATCGAGGCTAGTAAAACAATCTGGAAAGGAAAATTAATCCCTGCCACCGGTTTAAAAATAAAACTTATTGGTAAACTAATAAACGATAATAATTTTGAAGCAATGGAAATCAGACCATGGCAACAAGGTCAGGGAAGATTTATGATGGGGGGAAATCGTTAATATTTTATTTCTCGGATTATTTCCCCTCTAAATCTGTAGATTGTTGATTATTTAACCCCATGTTTAAATCTAATTCTCTAACGTTTTTTAAATCACTAAGCAGTTTGTCCTTTGCTTCGTAAAATTGAGTAAGATACTGAGAATCAACTGAAGAAGCTGCCGGCAGTTTAAGCTTTAAAAAATCTACCCTCTTTCCGTTTTCACTGATGGAAAAATCTAAATGTGGACCTGTAGCCAAACCAGTAGCTCCCACATAACCTATTATCTCACCTTGTTTCACTTTCTGACCTTTTTTTAAACCTTTGGCGAAACGGGAAAGATGACCATAACCACTTACATAATTATTAGGATGGCGAACTTTAATATAATTTCCGTAACCACCATTCCAACCAACATAAATGACCGTGCCATCTCCAATAGTTGAAATCGGAGTTCCAGTAGGAGCAGCATAATCGATAGCCAAATGAGGCCGCCAGATTCTCAAAATTGGGTGTAAACGGTTTTTAGAAAAATAAGAACTAATATATTTATAGTGTAGGGGAGCTCGCAGGAAAGCCTTCCTTAACGATTTTCCTTCTTCGGTATAATAATCAATATGTCCAGTAGTGTCTTCAAACAGAATAGCGGTATGTTTACTTAGAAGTTCTCCTTCATATTGAGCAGCAAGTACCTTTCCCCAACGATAAAAATCTCCTCTATACTGTTTTTCTACTAAAATATTAAAAGTATCTCCCTCACGACATTCAGTAAGAAAATCGATCTGCCAAGCAAATATCTCTGCTAACTGCAGGGCTAATTGGGGTGAATCTGCACATTCTAACATAGATTCATAAAGAGAATATTCAATCTTCCCTTCAAGCCGAACAACTTCTGTACAAACTTCTTCTTTGGTTACTTTTAAATCTTCTGAATCAGAGGTAGGAATATCTATACAGTAGATATCAATGGGGTTAGGCTTATAAATGAACTCTGTTACTTTTCCTTCCGGATTATATTTTAAAGAATATTCACTACCAACCGGAAGATGGTTAAAATCTACTACAGACTTAACTTTTTCTTGTAAACCAAGTATCTCAGCAGCAGAAATTCCTTCTCTAATTAAAGATTCGTAAAGGGTATCTCCAGCTTGTATATTACCATTAATAGTAGTTATTTTTTCCGCTTCTTTCTCTTCTTCTTGAATCTCTTCTTGTAGAGATATTTCTTCTTCAAGTACCTCGGAACTTGTTTCCTCCTCCATCACTATTACTGATTCTAAAATTTCTTCTGAAGCAGGAAGAGGTTCGCTAACTTGTTTTAAGGGAAATAAAGGAAGAATCTTAAAATAAATTGTTCCCACAGCAAACAATAGAATAAATAGCCCACCAATAATCATTTTTATTTTTTTTGCTCTTCTTTTTTTGTAGGAAGAAGTATTGTGATAAGAATAATAATAGTATTTTTTCTTTGGCAAGATTCTTAATATCCCCTTACAACAAAATTTATCATACTTAAGTAATTATATAATATCATTTGAAAATAAAAAAGTATAATTTAAAACCTAAAACCTAATATAGCGTATAGCGGGTAACGTTTAGCGTATAGGATATTGGTTACCCAGTTACCCGGTTAACCAGTTTACCAGTTAAAATACAGGTTACAAGATGGAATAATTGACCAATTAGCCGATTGACCAATTGACCATTTGAAGATAGGAAATTAGTTAACCAGATATACTAGTTATCCGGTTACCCGGTTATAAGATATAAAATACAAGAAAAAACCGTAAGACAGGCGTCTCGCCTGTCAATGCTCCCTTTTCTTCTGGCTTCTTTCTTCTCTTTCTTAAACCAATTAACCAGGTAACCAACTAACTAATTATATACCTATGGAATTTCTTTTTAATTCTGCTATATAACAATCATATACTCTATTATCAAAACATGCAAAAATAATTTTTTTCACAAAATTGTTTCTCTTTAAAAAATTGACAGTCTCGATAACAGCAATTTTAGTAGCACGCTCCAGGGGAAACCTGTATGCCCCTGTGCTTATTGAAGGGAAAGCCACTATTTTAAGCTGGTGCTTTTCCATTAAGGTAAAACAACTCTGATAACATTGGGCAAGATACTCGTCCTCTTTGTAATTTCCACCTCTCCAGACAGGGCCTACGGTATGAATCACCCATTTAGATGGCAACCGATAACCTCGAGTTATCTTCGCCTCCCCTGTTGGACATCCTTTTAACTTGCGACATTCTTCTAAAAGCTCAGGGCCAGCTGCACGATGGATAGCTCCATCTACACCGCCGCCGCCAAGAAGAGAATTATTGGCTGCATTAACTATGGCCTCTACCTGTTGTTTGGTAATATCACCTTGCATAACCTCAATTCTATCAGGCATATCGCTCTACTCCTTCTAGTGAAAATTTAAATAAAATTAAATTAGTCGTTAATATTTAGTTAGTTAGTTAACTGGTTTGTCGGTTAATTAGTTTAGTATTAATTCTTCAATATACTCATTCTCAACCAGCTAATCGGGTAACTAAATCCACTCGCTATACGCTAACATACGAGATACTATTCACGAATTTAATTTTATTTTTATAATTTTAGTTTTTTACTATCTTAACTAGCTAACCAGGTAACCAACTAACCAGCTAACGAGATAGGAGATACGAATTAGGATTTACGGAAATACGGAAAAAAGAAATTCCTATACAATTAAAATAAAATTATTTTTTATATTTTATATGGGTATCATTAAAATACCTATCTGTCATAGAAGCAATATAGTCTATCACAACCTGCTCAGGTAAATTACTGTTTACATAATCTGCTCCCTTGTTTTTGCCTCTATTAAAAATCCATTCTTTAAAGATTAAAGATTCTTCCTCGCCCCGATTAAGAGCACTTAGAAATTTTTCAAAAAGAAATTTAAAGGCAGCTTTTAATTTCGTCTTTTTTGCCTTAAGTCTAGGGCTTTTATATATCCTTTCTGCATTAAATTTTTTCAATTCAAAAACTCTCTCGGCAATATTAGGTGAATAAATTATCTCATCACAATTATGGGAATTAATTATGATATCAGTTACCAGGGAATTTATAATGTCTGTATTGCTTTCCCCTAATTCTTCCTTAATTCCTTCTGGCAATTCACCTCTTTTTAAAATACCTATTCGTATCGCATCTTCAAAATCCTGCCCTATATAGGAAATTGCATCTGACATTCGAACAACACATCCCTCTAAAGTTGCAGGAATTATATGAAGTTGTTCTCCTTGAGATTTTTCCTGGCAATAATTTATTAAATCAGCTTCGGTTTTATTTCGATCCGGTTTTAGACATTTCTCGTTAATCTCACCATCATGAGAGAGAATTCCATCTCTTACTTGAAAGGTTAAGTTCATCCCTTTACAAGCATCGGCAAGTTTATCGACTATTCTAAGACTATGGATATTATGAAAAAATATGCAAATATTCTTCTCCTGGCAAGTTTCTTGAAGAATCTCCTCTCCATCATGTCCAAAGGGAGCATGTCCTAAATCATGTCCAAGAGCAATAGCTTCAATAAGATCAAGATTTAACTTTAAAGCTTTCCCAATGGTACGGGCTATTTGAGAAACTTGTAAAGTGTGGATGCTCCGATTAGACAACTGTTCGTCAAAACTAGCGGCAAAATATATAACCTGAGTCTTCCCTATATATCTGCGAAATGAACCACTGTATAATATATGATCTCGGTCTCTTGAATAAGGACCTCTAAAGGGATGAGATGTCTCGCGCTCTCTTCTGGATTCACAATTTTTCGCAGCATAAGAAGAGAGGTATTTATCTTCAAAATCAAGGATTTCTTTTTTAAAGCCCTCTTCGTTCATAATTTTTCTCCCAAATAAAATAAAAAAATACAGTGAGAAGAAAACTTTTTACTTTGCTTTTATTTTAACAATAAATTTATATTATTTATTTTATAAAATTATAGAGGATTCTGCAAGTTTTTATTCGTATCGCATATACTAGCGTGGAGCGTACAGCGGATAGCGTTTAGAAATACAGTAATGAGTAATCTAAAATATGTAATAAGTTACAGGTTTCGAGTTGCAAGTTGCGAGTTTGGAAAAAAGAAGTAGAGACATATCGTGTGTTACATTGAGCGGATGACTGGCAGACTGGGAGACCGATTAACTGGGTAATTAAATTAATTGGACAATTAGTAAATTGTCCAATTAATTTCTATCCCTTCACTGACCCGGCTAAAATACCTTTTACAAAATAGCGTTGTAACCCTAAAAAGAATACTAAAAGTTACTCTCTTCTTCTTTCTATTTTGATGACCAGCCTATCATTCCTTTAACGTAATACTTCTGAAAGAATGTATACACCAATATTGGTACAAGCATAAGTAAAATAGATGCGGCTGATAGAAGTCCCCAATCAACAAAATATACTCCCCGCATTAAGGGGATCCTTTGTGTGGCAAGAAGTTTCTCAGGAGAATACATAAGTATTAATGCAAGAAAGAAATCACTCCAAACCATAGTAAATTGAAGTGAAACTGCTGAAACTATAGCTGGAGTAGCAATAGGAAGAGCTATATTGAAAAATATCCTTACATCTGAAGCACCATCTATTTTCGCGGCTTCCTCTACTTCAACAGGAAGAGTGCTAAAAAAATTCCTCATAAAAAACGTTATCCAGGGAACACCCCAAGCAGTGTGAACTATTATCAAGCCAAAATAATTATTAATCAATCCAAGCTTATTTATTAAGCCAAATATAGGCACCGCTATCATCTGCTGGGGTAGGGCAAGCATGAGAATGATGAGTATGTATATACTCCTCTTGGTAGGGAATCTATACCTTGAAAAACCATACCCAGTCATAGTAGCTATAAGTACGGGAATTACGGTAGCTGGGACAGCAATAAGCAAAGAATTTACTGTACCTTGACTTAAGGGAACATTTGAATGATTCCAAGCTCCTATAAAATTTTTAAAAGTTAGATTTAAAGTTTCTAAATTCCACCAACCATGAAGTAATTCATCCATGGGCCTTATGGCAGCCATTAACAAACCAATAAATGGGATTATCCAGATAAATGCCACAATCCATGCTAAGCCATCATGAATAACTTTTTTATAAATTTTAATTTTCACCTTCCCTCACCTGCCGATCTTGCCATGGGAATACTTACCGCTAAAGTAATTATAGTAAGGAATACAGCTACTACAGAAGATTTTCCAAAATTCAATGCCTTAAAGGCATAAGTATACATTTGTAAGGCTAAAACATTGGAAGCACTTCCTGGTCCACCCATAGTTGCTACATATACAATATCAAAAATCTTTAATTCCCATAGTAGGGTCATAGTTACTATTACTATAGTTATAGGTTTAAGAAGAGGTATAGTTATTTTGAAAAACATTTTCATAGATGATGCCCCGTCTATTTGTGCGGCTTCATAAAGATCCTTAGGAATAGTCTCTAACCCAGCAGAGTATAAAATCATACTAAAACCTACCCACAACCAGACTGACCCAAATATAAGAGAGAAAAGCGCTGTTTCAGGGTAAGCAGTCCAAGCCTTAGGTAAAAATCCAAAAAGTTTCAAGAATTCATTGACTATACCAATATTTTTATCAAATATAAATCTTATCATAACTCCACCGGTGATCATAGGCATTACCATTCCCAAGAATATAATAGATTTTATAATAGAACCACCTTTAACATTTTTTAGATATACAGCAAGTGTAAGCCCTAAAAAGGTAGTAAGAGGTAAATGTATAATAATCCAGAGTAAATTGTGAAAAAGGGTTCCCAAGGGAAAACCCTTGGAGAACCCTTCTAAATTTATGGTGTCTCTGCTTTTAAGAACTTCGTAATAATTATGTAAAGAAAATTTACCTTCCGAGAAAAAACTTAGCGATATAGTTCTTAAGCAAGGATAAAAAACAAAGACACAGATCAACAATAGTGCCGGTAAAATAAAAATAGCTAAATGGGTAAAAGTTGCTTTTCGGTGCATTCTGGTTTCTCCTTATGGCATCTTTTCATCTAAAACCTTAAGAACATCATCAAGTCTATCGGGTTTAACCCAGAGAAGTTTGAGTTGATCCCAAAATGCTGGCTGAAATTCTCCACCAACTGTATCATCAAGATCTGGAAGACTCTGTACTCCTTTCAATAGTTCTGCAACTCCTCTATCTACTGTGGGATAAACTTCGACTGGGACACCGAGATTTGTAGCAATATGTCCCCCTGAACTAGCTGAAATTGTTTGCCCTTCTTTTCCGGCCAGGAATGCAGCAAGCTTTTTAGCATCTTCTATATTCTCGGAATAGATTGGAACATTGAAATAGTCGGGACCAAAGACCATCCCTTCACATCCCGGTAATGAGAAAACCCCTAAGTCATCAGGATTGTCTACCATTCCGGTGATCCAGCTTCCCATAAAGTAGAGTGCATATTCACCTTTCTCCCATTGTTTTAATATTGTCGTCCATTCCGCCGGTTCACTGAAATATTCACTTTTCAACAAGAATACGAGTTTTTCAAATATTCCCTTGACTATATTACTTTCCCATTTGATGTTACCTGCAATAAGATCTTCTTGCAGAGCTGGACCTCCAAAGCTAATCAAGAAATGCTCTGTAACATCAGAAAGTGGCCAACCAGTTCCATCACCACTTGCTATAGGAGCCTCGATACCTGGGACCATCTTTATCTTCTGCAACAAGGTTACGAACTCATCCCATGTCTGGGGAACAGTTAGTCCATGTTTACCGAAAAACGATTTACTATACCAAAATCCCGGTTTAATCTTTCCAGTAAAAGTTCCTGCTAATAATTTTCCATCAACTTTTGATACTAAAGTTCCGGGTACAAATTCTCCTTCGTTGATCATGTCGCTAAGATCAGCTAAATGTTCTGCATTTTTCACCATCCATTCAGTACCACTCATGAATATAAGATCACCTGGCGTTTTCTTTGCGGCAAATTGAGCAGGGAGCATGGTAACAAGATCTTCAAACCTATAGACTTTGTATTCGACTTCTATTCCTGTCTTTTCTGTAAAAGCCTTTAAGACTGGCATAAATCCCTCTTGTTCAGCACCAGCCCAAGGTCCTATAACTGTAAGCTTCTCAGCAAAACCAAAAGCTGAAACCAAAGAAATTAACAATACACTTAATACTAAAATCAAAGTAAACTTCTTAAACATTTTCTTTCCTCCTCTATTTTTTAAAAATACATTCTTCTCAATCTTTTATTTCTAATGCACAACACCTCCTCTTCCTTCGGTTAGTTAGTCACTCAGTTAATCTAGTATATATTCATTGGCCGTTGGTATTTAGTTTTAAATACAAGTTTCCAGTTTACAGTTGTTAGTTTTTAGATTCTAAGTCATCTGTTATTAATTTATCATATACTCTGTCATTGCCGCGCTCTGATTTATCAGAGCGCGGCAATCCCCGTTTGAGATTGCTTCAGTCGTTTCACCCTCTCCATTAGACTATTAATTAAGAATATATTAAGATAAATTAAAGTTTATTAAATTAAATCAGGTACCGAATAAAGAAGGCTGAACAAGTCTATGCTCTCTCAAAAGAAAGACTTATATTGCGAATAAGACCCAGCCTTCTTGATGATTAAAGCTAAATAGTGCTTTCGTCGCTAAAAAAGCGACTATTAATGGAGTAAGCTCATATCATCGTTTATTCGGCCCAAGAAAGGAATATTTATTATGAAAAAGAACTTATTTTTTATCGGCCTTGACATCTCAAAAGCTGACTTTGCTGCCAGCATCTACAAGACCCCGGATAAACCCATTGTTACCAAAGAAGCAATTCCCAACGACCAGAAGGGCTTTGAGATACTCCTCTTATGGCTGAAAGACCATCACATTGATAAGAAAAATAGCCGCATCTGTATGGAAGCCACCGGTGTCTATTCTCAAGCTATAGCCTACTATCTTTTATTTGCCGGTTTCCCGGTCAGTATCGAACCACCACTTAAGGTCAAACGTGCCTTTGACCCGGTCGGTCATAAGACTGATCCGGTAGACAGTAAACAGATTGCTGAATATGCCTACCGCTTCCAGGATGAGCTTACCTCCTGGCAGCCCAGAGATGAGATCCTGGAAAAGATCCGGCAATTACTGAGTGTCCGGGAACAGTTTAGCAAACAGAAAGTCGCCTTAGATAATTCCCTTCAGGCCTACAGCAAACAGAGAGTCCAGGTGGTACTCATCAAAAAAGCCCAAAAGGAGACCTTGAATCAGCTTAAAAAACAGATTACCCGCATCGATAAGGAACTGGCCAATTTGATCAAACAAGATCCCGAGATCTTCCAGAGAGCCAATAACTTAGACAGTATCCCCGGTTGCGGGATGCTCCTGGCAGCCCATCTTCTGGTCATTACTGAGAACTTTACCAAGATTCAGCAATACAAGCGATTGGCTGCTTTTATTGGTATCGTACCCTATCAACATCAAAGCGGGACTTCTGTATCTAAAAGGGCGAAAATTCGCCACTTTGGGCCTGGTCCAAGCCGTAAACTCCTGCGTCTGGCTGCCCAATCAGTAGCCACTCATAATGCAACCTTTAGAAGTTATTATTTACGTAAACTAGATCAGGGTAAAGCCAAACCCTTAGTCTTGAATAATATTGCCAATAAACTGCTTAAGGTGGCCTGTACTATAATCCGGAATAATACCCGGTATATCAAAGATTATCGATCGATACACCCTATGTATTTAAAAAGTGCTTGACAAAGTCATAGTGTTCGCAATGGCAAAAAATTGGTATGTTTTTGTGGGTTCGATAAATCAAACCCCTGCCTTTGCATTGACAGGCGAGACGCCTGTCCTCCGGTTTTATCTTGTTTCTTGTATCTTATAACTAGCCAACCGGGTAACCAGTTAACTAGCTAACTCATTACACATTACTCATTACTCTATTTCTAAGCGCTATACGCTTCACGCTAGTTCCGCGATACTCGATACTATTTTAAATCTTTCTTTTCTTTCTTTTTCTTTACTCGATACTATATACTCGATACTTGATACTATCTTAAAGTTACCAATGAAAGGCAGATTTTATAGCCACTTTTCCTTTGGATTTAAAAATAGGGGTTTTAAAAACTTCACTTAATACTAACTCAGCTGCTCCAATGATCCACCCCTCCTCTCCGGGTTGGAGAGAAACAATCTTAATTTCTTTTTTAAAAGGAAAATTATCCCTAATTACTTCTCGCATAGTTGGAAAAATTAATTCACCGGCTTTGACTCCTTCTCCACCCACTACAATTAATTCAGGGTCAAAAAGAGAAATAATGCTTACTATCCCCATGGCTAAATTTTTTCCCACTTCTTGAAAAATATTCTTTGAGATAATATCCCCTTTCTGTGCAGCCTTAAGAACTGTATCAACTGTGATAGAATCTAAATCCTCTTTCTTTTTTAAAAAACCTTTTATTATAGTATCCTGCTGGTTAGATAAAGCTTCTTTAATTTTATTGATAATAAATTGATCTGAAGAAAAAGTTTCCAAACAACCTCTTTTTCCGCAATAACATAAGGGACCATCTTTATCTATAATTATATGGCCGAAATCTCCAGCTCCACCGTAGCTTCCGTGATATATATCCTCTTTAATTACTATTCCGGCTCCCACACCTTTACCGATAGTAATACAAATAAAATTATTTATTTTTTTACCTACTCCAAAACGTTTTTCTGCTAAAGTTAGTGCATTTACATCTTTATCTATAAATATAGGAAAATTAAATTCCTTTTCGAGAAATTCTTTAAATCTTATTTTTTTCCATCCTAATATCTTAGAAAATACTAAAATACCTTCTTTTTGGTTCACTAACCCGGAAACACCGATTCCGCAACCAACTATTTTTTCTGCTTCAATATGGTTTTTATTGATAAAATTTCGTATTACTTTTATTAAAACCTCAAGCACTATCTTCTCACTACTTTTAACCGGACTGGGGATAAAATGCTGGTCTAAAATCTTTGACTTCATATTAACTAATCCGATAATAATGCCGTCTAAACCAATTTTTATTCCCAGAACAAATCTATCGTTGCAATTAAATTCAAGCAGAATTGCCCTTCGCCCTCCGCTGGATTCTTCTTCCCCTGTTTCGTATATGAGTTCTTTCTTAATTAAATCTGCAACGATATTAGAAACGGTAGATAACCCTAAATCAGTAAACTCAGAGATTCTGGTCCGAGAAATTGGCCCGTAATTTAGAATTGTATTAATTACAATAGCTCTATTTAATTCCTTAATTAATTGTTTATTACCTCGGCGAATATTATCCATAATATTTAAATATTTTTACCATCTATCCTGACATATTATTTTTTTTAAATATTTTATAAGATACTTTCTTCACTGAAGCAAGTATCTTATTTTATTATTCTACGCCTTATATAAAAAATCCTTCTTTTTTTAAAAAATTTTTTCAATTTTTTTTAAAATCAAAAAAATGAGGAGTAAATTAGGAGCTATTGATTTAATTTGTATCTAAAAAATTGCTTATTTTAATTTTCGATATTTACTTTATAGACTATTAAATAAATTTAAATAATCTTTTAGCAAGCGAGTAATTAAAAAATTCTTTCTAACATATTCCTTCCCTGAAGTACCCATCTTATTTGCAATTTCTGAATCTTTTAAAAGATGAATAACTTTTTCAGCACATTCAGAAATATCACCAACTAAAAATCCTGTGCGACGATTATCTACTTGTAAAGGGATACCACCTACATTGGCCGCTACTACAGGTTTCCCCTTCCATAATGCCTCGGTAATTACCAATCCAAACCCTTCTCTTAAGGATTTCTGAATAATTACATCTGAAGCTCTCTGAAAGGCATTAACCTCCAAATTCCCTACTCCGTTTAAATTGGATAGGAGGTGAATATCGTAATCTTCACCAGCATGTCGGGCAGTTTTCTCGTAATACTCCCAACCTTCCGGATCATCATTGGCCATAGAAGCAATAAGGATCAATTGTACATCTTTTATCTCTTTCTTTACTATCCGGTACATATCGATAACCCCCAGAGGGTCTTTCCAGGGATCAAATCTGGAAACTTGAGTTATAATTGGTCTATTTGGATCTACTTTATATTTTGTTATAATATTTTCAATCTCTTCCTGATCTAAATCCATATTCTTAAGACTTAAGGGATCGATAGCTGGAGGGATTATGGCAATATTTTTTAATTTAAGGTCATCTTTCACATACTCTTTTAAAGTAAATATAGCAGCATCATGTTTTTCTATAAATGGTCTGATAAATTGCCATATTTTTTCCTGAGCACTTGTAGGGTCAATATGAAATCGCCAAATCCATTTTCCTTTCTTCTCTTGCCGATAATTCAATATTGCCACTGGCTGAGGATCGTGAATTATCACAAAATCGTATTCACCTTCAAATAATTTCTCATTTAGTTGATTATTTTTTAAAAATATTTCTTTCATTTCTTTGGTAAATGGGACATCCATCCCCTGCAAGCCATTATGTATACTCTTAGTCACATTAAAAAAATTATCTGAACCTTTTATTACCTGCCATTCAGCCTCTATCCCCACATCTTTCATTAAAGGAACTAAGGTAAATAGAATCTCTGCTACTCCCCCTCCAAATGAGGTAGCATTTATATGAACTACCTTTTTCCCTTTTAGAGGCAAAGCCAGTTTCTTAATGCTTTCAATTTCCTCCTTTCCTATAATATCAATATAATTGTTAAGTGATCTCCCCTCGGTTTTGACAATTTCTAACATATTTTCCCTCCTTTGTATTGAAATTAATTATGTTTCATATCATTTGATATATTACGTGTCTGTCATTCTACTTTATTCTATGTCATTCAGACTGTGTTATAAATAATTTTATTTAGCAATAATTTTTTGTGACTTAAAAAAATTTAAGATTTTTAAGCTTAATATAAAAATAAAAAATATATTTATCCTATTTTTAACTCATATTATCCTATTTTACTTGATATAAAGGGATTTTATCCCCTTTTTATATACTTAGTTCTTTAACTAAAGCTGGTACTCCCAGGAGGGTGATCATCCGAACAAGATTAAAGCAGGTACCAAGGATAGAGGCCTCAGCCTTTACTCCTTTTAGACCTCTTAGGAGGAATGAGTCAACTTTTAAATTGCGTTTGATATGTCCGAAGGGAAGCTCGACTTTCTCTTTTCTAAGTTTATAGATCTCTTGAGACTGGGGTTCTTCATATTGAGCCTCCAGTCTCTGCCTTACTTCTTCGTTTAGAAGTCGGTCTATTGTTCTTCCCTTTTTGGCTTTAGTACAGGTACCGTAATGGGGACAGGCAGGACAGATTTTCTTATCGGAAATTCTGTATGCTTTAGTCTTTTTATTAGTACTGTATAGGGTTAGCTTATGTCCTTCGGGACAGATATAACAATCATTCTTAGAATCATAAGTAAAACGTTCTTTGGCAAATTCATGAGGTTCTCCTTTGGCGGCTTGCCTTTGGGAAGGGACAATGACCTTGATCCCTTGTTTATCTATTTTTTCTAACTCATCGGTTGAGGCATAACCGGAATCAGCTGCTGCTATCTTACACTTCTTACCTAAGATCTCATTAGCTTGGTTGATCTGGGAAGCAAACTGATTAAGGTCATTATTTTCACTTACCACATCAGCAGATAAGATGAGGCCTTCCTTTTCATCTACTGTACTCTGGATATTATAGCCGGCATGAGAACCCTGGAGGCTGTTAATGCGGGTACACTCGGGGTCGATGGTATTAAGGGATTTTTGCTTTTCTTCTTCCAGTTCTTTTAGGATACCTTTGACTTTAGATTCAAGGATCT
>Ga0315533_1000524_pt1 | contig 32504 bp, 31 predicted proteins | sample SalMarSW160130MG_FD_203081 | JGI IMG/M metagenome (GOLD analysis project Ga0315533, IMG submission 203081) | Salt marsh sediment microbial communities from the Plum Island Ecosystem LTER, Massachusetts, United States - Salt Marsh Sediment SW1601-30 ...
ACTAAAGACCAACGGCATATACTAGATGCACTAAATATTCTTCCCGTTTGTCTTTCGTCGTTAGTCGTTCGTCGTCTTCGTTCGTCTTTCGTCGTTAGTCGTTCGTCGTCTTCGTTCGTCTTTCGTCGTTAGTCGTTAGTCGCCTTAATGTAACCAACAACCTTAAATATTTGTCCCATAACCTGAATTTAGGATAAAAAAATTTGCTTTATTCAAAACATCGAGTAAATTTGTTACTCATAATTGACACCTAAAACCTATGATTAACTCCTTGATCACTTCACAGACAAGGATTAAGCTGCTGTTAAAGTTCTTTCTAAATAGCAGCACCCGGGCCCACCTGCGCGGACTTGAATCTGAGTTCGGGGAATCAAGCAACGGTATCAGGATCGAGCTTAACAGGATGGAGGAAGCCAACCTGCTGCATTCAACCCGCGAGGGCAACAAGAAACTCTACTTTGCTAACAAAAAGCACCCTTTATTCAGCGACATACATAATATTATTATCAAGGAGACAGGTATCGACCGTGTTATTGAGAAAGTGATACACAGGCTTGGAGAACTTGAATGTATTTACCTCACCGGCGATCTAGCGCGTGGCAGGGACAGCTCCATCATCGACCTTATCCTTGTTGGTACCGGCATAGACCGTGAATACCTGACCCGCAAAGTAGAACAGGCAGAAGAGCTTGTTGGGCGTAAAGTAAGATATATTATACTGAATTCGGACGAGGCAGACGAGTACCTTTTAAACTACAAACCAGGCGATCTCCTGCCCCTCTGGAACTGCGAAGACGAATAATATGACCAAGAATTCGAGACATAGAGATTCAGAGACTAAGAGACTTAGAGACTTTGAGACGAAGAAACTCAGAAACAGTGACCCAAAACCCGGAACGCGAACCGAGCACCGAGATATCGGGGCGAGCTCACGAGCGGGTAGTGATTGTGGCCAGAGGGAGCGAGTAAACCCGGAACGCGGAACCGCGAACAATGAATCCGGAACGCTGAACTCTTCATGGTATGCTATTTATACAAAAGCCCGCAACGAGAAAAAAGTCCACGAACGATTATTGGAGCAGGGAATTGAATCTTACCTGCCCCTGGTAAAGACTCTCCGCCAGTGGTCCGACAGGAAGAAGTGGGTAGAGGTGCCATTATTAAGTTCGTACGTTTTTGTAAGGGTGCCACAGTACCAGTTGAGGGAAGTCATCCAGGTTGATGGTGCAGCGAAGTACATCAGTTTTGAAGGCAAGCCTGCTGCTATACCGGATAAGCAGATAGATAATCTGCGACTGCTTGTAAACGGCGAAGCCGACATAGAAGTTACAGGAGAAAAGTTATCCCCCGGCGACCCCGTAGAGGTAACAACCGGCAGCCTCCGCGGCCTCACCGGAGAACTGATAAAGATAAACAACAAAAACAAGGTGGTTGTCCGCATCGATCGGCTGGACATCAACCTTGTGGTTAAGATACAAAAGGCGTTCCTCAAGAAGATAAGGTAACGCTGCAAACATATAACTACTGGCTTTGTCAGACACTTAGCATAATGTGACTGACCAGGCTGTGCTATGAACAAGCAGTAAGATTTTTAGTTAATATTTCATAATTCATAACTCATAATTAATAGTTCTTTTTGGCTGACGGGGATTTGCCATGGATGAATCCAAGATAAAAGACAAAAGTCCAAATACAAAAGGAAAGAAAATTGCTTTATTACAATCTAACTATATACCATGGAAAGGCTACTTCAATATTATAAATTATGTTGATGAGTTCATAATATACGATGAAGCACAATATACAAGGAGAGATTGGAGAAACCGCAACCTGATTAAAACAAGACAGGGTTTAAAATGGTTAACAATACCCGTTAGAGTAAAAGGAAGGTATAAACAAACTATTAGAGATACAAAAGTTACAAGTAAAAAGTGGGCAGAGCAGCACTGGAAAAGTATTCGGTACAATTATTCAATAGCAAAACATTTTAATGATTACAGGGATGTTTTTGAGCAAGCCTATAAAGAAGCTTCAGAAATGGAGTACTTATCTGATATAAACTTATTATTCATAAGTACCATTAATTCTTTCCTGGGGATAAAAACAAAAATATCCCAATCTTCAGAATACAAACTGGAAGGAGATAGAAATCAGAAGATAATTTCCGTTTGTAGGCAAACAGGAGCAGATACATATATTACCGGGCCTGCAGCAAAAGATTACATCAAGGAGGCAATTTTTCATAAATCTAGAATTAAGCTTGAGTATTTTAATTATAGTAATTATGATGAGTACGAGCAGCTTTTTGGATCCTTCAGGCACAATGTAACCATAGTAGACTTAATATTCAATACAGGAGACAAAGCATATTCTCACCTAAGAGGTACCTAATGAAATTATCAGTAGTAATACCAGTTTATAATGGTGAGTATACTTTAGAGAAACTTCATAATAGGCTAAAGAAGGAGTTGAAGGATATGATATCATATGAGGTTATTTTTGTCTATGATTGTGGGAAAGACAAAAGCTGGAATATTATAAAAGAACTAGTCAAAGATAATCCAGGGACTGTAAAGGGATATCATTTGAATAAAAACTATGGACAGCATGATGCAATCCTTTTTGGATTGGGAAAGTCAGAAAGTGATTTTATAGTTACAATGGATGAAGACTTACAGCATGATCCGGTTTATATTAAGGAATTGCTTAAAAAACAAAAGGAAGGAGATTATGATGTTGTTTATGCAGTCTTTAAATCTGCAAAACATCCTGGATTAAGGAACTTAACATCTGATGTATTAAGAAAGGTATTAAAAGTAATAATACCCGGTATTTTTCCTGATTATTCTCCATACAGGCTTATGAAGAAAGACATTGCACAATCATTAACAAAACTACATAACTCGTATACCTTTATTGATGGATATCTCGGGTGGATAAAACCCAAATTCGGAACGATAAAAGCAATTCATAATAAAAGAACAGCCGGTAAGAGTTCATATTCAGTTTACCGCTTATTGAAGCATGCACTATTCGTAACAATAGCATATTCACCACTGAAGAAATGGTTGTTATATACTGCCCTTGGTGTTAACCTGATTTCATTCTTGTTTTATAAACTCTTGGTTAACTATGCTGTGCCTGCTTCTATTTACATGGTAGGATTTATTGTGGGTATCATACTGTTGTTTTTAGCACTGGCTGCAGAGATAATGCATTATGGTCGCATGAAATTAGTTAGTACTCCTGTAGCATTAAAAGAAATCTAATATGTCCATGGATAAGGTAATTATAGTCGGAGCAATTGGCACAGCAAGAAACATAATTGAACAGATAAATGATGCCAGGGATAATCATGGATATGGCATGGAAATTAGAGGAATATTAATTGACACATTCACAGTCGGGACACAAATAAACGGGGTAAATGTAATAGGTTCAACAGATGATATTATAAAATATATTAAAGAGGCAGATACTAAGTTTCTTTTTTGCCTACATAAGCCTGAATTATTAGCAGACCGGTTTCAGTTATTAAAGAGTTACAGAATACCCCTTGATCGGTTTACCAATTTTATACATCCATTTTCATATATAGCCAAGAGTTCAAATATTGGGAGAGGTAATATTATTTTGAGTAATTCAACAGTTCAATCTAATGTTAAACTGGGCAATTTCAATATAATCAATTCGAATGTTACTATTGAACATGAAACAAAAATTGGCAACTTCAATTTTATAGCAGCAAATTCATGTATAGGAGCGACGGTCAAAATAGGCAATACTAATTTTTTTGGTTTAAATACCTCAATAAGAGAAAATGTAAAAATTGGAAATAATGTCTTCACAGGAATGAATTCACTAGTGCTTGATGATTATTCAGATTGTGTGATTTATGGTTCACCTGCTAAAAAGCATATTAAATAAATGAAGGTACCATTTAACATATTATACTTGGTAGTGTGAGAAATATTCTATCCAGGATAAACACGTTCAGTATTTTCCTTTTCTTTTCAGGTATACTGTGTTTAATCTACATAATTATTTTTGTACCTGTAATTGAAGAAGATACAGGTCATTATATCTCACTCGCGAAAGACATTGCTTATAGTGATAAGCCAGTGGAATTAGGTAACAGAAGCCCCTTATATCCAGGGCTGCTTGCTTTACTAATTAAAATTTATGGTGATAGTACACTGACCGGAACAGTTATGGTGATACAGTTTGTCCTTGTTTTCTTAAGTTCATTATTTATTTACAGACTTGTTGAAACGGTTACGAGTGAGCAGATTATTGCATTCCTAACTGGGTTTTTATATCTGATCAGCATTAGCACAATTAATTATGGTTATTTGATACTAACTGAGACCCTGACTCTTTTTCTTTTTATCTTAAGTTCATGGTTATTAATATATTATTATAAAACATCAAGAAATATTGTATTAATTTCTTCCGGCCTTGTTTTTGCATCCCTAATACTTGCAAGATATAATACATTTTTAATACCGGTATTTGCTATAGTTGCCATAACACTTTACGATTATTGCTATAAATCGGATAGCTTTTTAATTAAATCCACAATTAAAAGAATAATTCTTTTCAGTGTACCATTAATGATTATTCTGAGTGCCTGGTCCTACCGAAATTACATTAAGAATGATTATTTCTTTCTTTTCTCCCTGGATAAATCGGGAACTTTTATTTCAAAAAATGCTATTTATGCTTCAATAAATAGAGAAACGAAAGTCAGAGATGATTTTGTTCCTTTAAAGAGAATTGTCTTGGATGTACAGAATGATTTTGTTAACAGGTACGATATAGATCAAAGAAAAGGATCATTGCTCAAGTATTTGCCTTCAACTAGGTATATTATTATGAATAATGGATTCAGCTTAAGAGTAAGATCATATAAGAGGTTTTCAGAATACTATGGGAAAGCAATTGATATTATTGAAAATAATGAGCTAAAGGATTTTGAAAAGAATGTATTTAAAAATAACCGTTGGGACATATTTAAAATACGATTGGTTTCTTTATTTACAGGGTTCAGAGCAAGTAGTTCTTCATTAAGAAGTAGAAATCATAATATTAATGTCTTACCGTCATTTGTTTTTATTATCTACAAAATACTGGTCATAGTACTTACAATATTGGCATATATTTATATGATTTATAAGTTAGTAAGGTTCTTATTAAGCAAGGGAGATCTATTGCCGTATGAGATTATTATAATATTCTTAACATTATATTTCCCGATTGTAAATTTTACCTTTGCACTAACAAATGATGCTAACAGATATAAGTTTCCTTCAGAACCTTTCATAATAATGTTTGCATTGCTGGCGATAGTCTCATTAATTAAATATTTTAAAAGGAAATTTTTGCACATTCAAACGAGTTTAGAGACTTAGTCTACTTAATAACTTGTAAGAAATTTGATAGTAATTAATAAATTCTATTTGATCTCATTTTTACCTTCGGCAAGCTCCGCTTCGCTTAGGTTCGCATTGCTCTGTTAGCCTGTCATAATAAATCTTTACTTTTGTCTTTCGCCTTTTGTCTTTTATCTTAATTGTAACCAGCTTGACTCATAAAGTTATCTTTCTTAAATTAGCTACAATAGATAATGTCTGTAAACACATTTTTTGTCTAATTTAAAGTATGATAATCATGAAACACTATCTAACTAAGCGAAAAAAGTCGATCTCTCTTCTTCTCCTATTTTTGGGCTTTCTTGTATTCACTGGTTGTGCGTCTGTTAAATTTTATTCAGATGCTGATCTTAAGAATGAAACCGGGCTACGCTATTACACGCTTAAACCTTACCTGCTGGTAGAATTTAAGGCAACAGAGGATAATACGATAAGAACAACGGTTATTTATCTACCGGACCTAGCAAATCCTCAATACGTAAAAACGACCCCAGGACTTGGATCAAATGAGCTTAAAATAGATTTTGAAAACAGCGCAATTGCTTCCTGTGGTCTCATCAGTGAATCACAGATTCCTGAAACCATGGAAGCTTTCGCAGCCATGCTTTCAAAAAGTGCCTATGCCGCACAGACATTCACCGGCGAAGGAAAACTCCAGGTGGATGAATCCGAAACATACTTCAGGCTCTATGAAATTATTACTGGTCCTGACGGCACAGAGCTAAAGGAAATTATACCAGGCAAATGATTCAGAGAACGAAGATAGATGTTATTTCAAGTTTCAAGTTTCAAGTTGTTGCTATAAGATTTATTTGAGATGACTATAGAGAGGTTTGAGGATTTAGAGATTTGGCAGCTGGCAAGGGAACTTTGTAAGTTTGTGTATGAAATAACTGAAAAGGAACCTTTCTGTAAGGATTTTACTTTAAGAAATCAGATAAGGTCTTCTTCAGGATCAGTGATGGACAATATAGCAGAGGGCTTTGAGAGGGATGGAACAAAGGAGTTTATTAACTTCTTAAGCATTGCTAAAGGTTCCTGTGGAGAATGCAGATCTCAAAGTTACAGAGCATTTGACTATAAATATATAAACCAGAATATTCTTAATGAGCTGATTGAAAGAACTACGACTCTGAGTAAGAAGATTGCATCCTTTATGGCATATTTAAAAGGTAGCAAAATAAAAGGCACAAAGTATAAATAACCCGAAGTTTCAGGTTTCAAGTTCCAGATTTCAAGTTAGCACATGAACCCTAGCATCTAGTTATGGAGAAAGGTGAAATAATAATTTATCAGCCTGATGATGAATCTACGCAACTTGAAGTTCGTATCGATGAGGAGACTGTTTGGCTGACACAAGCGCAAATGGTTGAATTATTTAATTCTATTAAGCAAAATATCAGTTTACACATTAATAATATTTTTAAGGAGAAGGAATTAATTATGGATTCAACTGTCAAGGAATACTTGACAGTTCAAATTGAAGGTAAAAGAAGGGTTAAGCGTAGATTGACTTATTATAATCTGGATGTTATAATATCTGTGGGATATCGGGTAAAATCAAAGCGTGGAACAGAGTTTCGCATATGGGCAAATAAAGTGTTAAGAGATTATCTATTAAAAGGATATGCACTAAACCAACGTATTGATAGAATTGAGACGAAAATACTAGAACATGATCAAAAGTTCGATTTATTAATTAAGACAGGCTTACCTCCGCATGAGGGGATATTTTTTGAAGGACAGATATTTGATGCTTATGAATTTGTTTCAAATATTATAAAATCTGCTAAAAAATCAATTGCATTGATAGATAATTATATAGATGAAAGCGTATTAACATTACTTTCTAAAAGGCAAGATAAGGTGGAAGCAACGATTTATACCAGTTCTGTATCAAAACAATTAAAGTTAGACATAAAACTATTTAATAAGCAATATTCTCCTATTAATGTTGAAACTTTTACAAAATCGCATGATCGGTTTTTGATTGTAGATAATGATATTGTTTATCATTTTGGGGCTTCACTTAAAGATCTTGGGAAAAAATGGTTTGCTTTTTCCAAAATGGATCTAGATCCCTCAGAAATAATACAAAAACTTAATTAATAACTTTCAACGTTATTCAGGCATAGTCACATATACAACTTGAAACATGAAACTTGAAACATGAAATTATAAAAAATCATGAAAAACAAAATCTTAAATAAAAAAATTACCGTCAGCGGTACTACAAAACCCGTTGGCACCGGCTGGTTGACACCTTTGCCTGACCTGCGGGATTATACAAACGTGCATCCTGAAATAAAGGCCTTTAACAAAAAGCTAGGTCTGACATCAAAAAAACTTGCGTTACCAACAAAGGTTGATCTCCGTGAGTGGTGCTCACCTGTAGAAAACCAGCTTAATCTCGGTTCATGTACTGCACAGGCAGGTGCTGGCATCGTTGAATATTTTGAGAGAAGAGCTTATGGGAAACATATTGAAGCCTCAAGACTCTTTTTGTATAAGACCACCAGGAATCTTATGCAGGTAACAGGTGACACAGGCGCCTGGCTGAGAGATACGGTGGGAGCACTGGTTTTATGCGGAGTGCCGGATGAAAAATACTGGCCATATAAAGTTTCGGATTTCGATAAAGAACCGAGCAGTTTTACATATTCACTGGCAGACAACTACGAGACTGTAAAGTATTTCTGTCATGACCCGCAGGGTGCCAGCCTACAAACAGAGGACATACTCGCTTCCGTAAAGCAATATCTTGAGGCAGGTATCCCCTCCATGTTCGGCTTCTGGGGTTTTCAGTCGTTTGAAGACTCAGAAAACCCAGGCGACATACCCTATCCCTGCAATGGTGAATCAGCGCAGTGGGGACATGCTATTGTTGCGGTAGGTTATGATGATAACCGGAAGATTAAGAACACAAGGTGTAACAAAGAAACACAAGGAGCTCTGCTGATTCGCAATTCATGGGGCAGCTCGTGGGGTGAAGACGGCTATGGCTGGATGCCCTATGATTATGTACACAATCGACTAGCTCTGGATTTTTGGTCGTTGTTAGATATGAGATGGGTGGATACAGGGGAATTTGGAATATAAGATCGCGTCTCCTTCTATCTGATTTAAGTGCAGTATTTCTTTGAGTACAGATTGAAGAATATATATCAAATATGGATCAAAAACTAGAGCCTTTATTCAAATGGCTGTTATTCATGAATATGCCAAGAACAATACACATCTGTTTTACAAAATATGTTTAAATGATTCACGACAGAAATGAATTTATTAAACATCATACAGATTAAAATATAATCCCAGTTTTCCATTATTTATCCCTTTAGAAGAGTTTATATTATCTAACCAACTTTTCCAAAAGCCAAAAGCTGAACAGAGCTGAAAGTTATGAATAAAAAATCTTTAGAGCACCTTGGAATGCAATGATGAATTAAGAAGATTTTGAAAGGGTAAAAAAGACGGTTTTGGAATATTTCAGTTAATTAGATACAGATATAAAAACTACACGTATTAATTTTTCTAAGATTGAAAATTATTACCACCAAATAATTATATCCAGATAATAACCAATATATGACTGTTATTTTGAAAAGAAAGTATAATTATACTACTAAGGAATTTCTTGTGCTAAATATATTATGTCAATTTATTGCATTCTCTTTTGGTTGCGTATATTGTTATTTTAATCCTGAAGAATTAGGCGATATAATCATAGCGATATCTCTAGCAGTTATAATTTTTAATTTACCTGATATATTAGGGATGTTTATTAACTATAATCTTAACCCTATTGGTTATGTTATGTTTTTATTATTATTAAGCGGTCTAGGATTTCTCTTTAAATTAAACAACCTGCTAATTATTATCCTTGCATTCTTCTTTATTTTATTGCAGTTGACTGTAATATTTAACCTATTATATAGTAGCAATTTATTAAGTTATCGAACAGGTGTATATCTTTTTATTTTTATTTCTACATCACTCTATTTAAGTACCTGGTTTTACACAAGTGGTTACCACAGTCCATTTTTTATTGATAAGATTATTGCAGGGAATGCTCATATTGACACTCTTTTCCATACTTCAATTTCACATATATTTTCGACTCATAAGGTGCCTTCCACTGGTTTACATGGTATCAGGTACTTTCATTATCATTATGGGAGTCATATTATTATTGCAGGATTATCAAGACTTGTTGGAACTAAACCGCTGGTCTTTTATAATTTATACTACCCTATGATATTTATACCTCTGATGATAAAGTCTTTATTTTTATTTTCTAAAGAAGTGGGGAGATTTATTAAAACTGAAATTAAAACAATCCCATTATTGATATTATTAATTATATCTTTATTGTTTATAAATCGTGTAGTTCTCGGATTTTCATATGCTCCATTTGTAAGCGAGTCATATTGTTTTGGAATTTTATGCAGTTTGTTTCTATTCGCAGGGACCTTTAAAATTCTCAGGAACGATACAATTCTTAACAAACAGATTATATTATTAATTATCTCAATTTTCGGAGTACTAATAGTGACTCTAATGAAAGTATCCGTAGGTTATTTGTATTTCATATTTATATCATTTTTATTTTACCGAATATATTCCTTTAAGAATCCATATTTCATAGCTAATATCATCTTAGGAATTTCTTTCTTAATGTTTTACTATTTGATGTATGATTACAGAGATTCTACAAGTAGTTTTCTAAATCATTTCCTAAGTGTCTTTAATAATCTAGAAATCTATTCTTGGGTAATATTATTAGTTGGATTTATAATATGGAGACTAAAAACAGGTAACAACTTGATAAAGGAGGTTATTATCGCATATAAATCTAAGCAATTATTATTATTTGAAACACTTATAGTTATTGCATTAGCTGGTGCATTACCATACCTATTGCTAAAAGGATTAACTCTTAATGATTATTTCTATTTTGCATCTTATCAAGCATTTATTGGATTAGGAATAGCAATACCTTATATATTAAAAGATTATGATTTCAATAAAATAAGCGAAAAAATAAGCAAGTCTATCAGCAAAAAACTTAGTATAGCTATTGTTAATATTTTTATACTGATAAATATAATATTTCTAAGTTATAATAATTTAAAGGCAATTAAGAAAGACTATAATACTACGCAATTCAAAATATCAAAGAACTTAGATTTTAAAAATTTCGTTTGTACCATTAATAAAATAGACTATCGAAATAGTTACATATTTTTCATTAATAGAAATCCAGAAAATCGATTAGAACGTTTTAGGGATCTTAAAGACTTGCTTATAATACCAGCTCTAACAGGAAAGTCACTTGTTTATGGTGTACCTGAAGATAAAAACTCCAAGATGTATTCCATGAATATCTATGAAGATATAACTTATCAACTAGGTCTGACTTTAAACGAGGTCTTTTCGGAGTGTGAAAGACTTGGGTATAAAAATTTATTAGAAGTAAGTAAAGATTATAAAATACATATTTATGCTCTTAAATAATAGTAACTATTAGAAACTTTACATTTCTTTGAAAATAAAAAATATTACCCTATACTTAATAATTAATGCTTGATATTATAGAAATAAATCAATTCTAAAATTAAATTGCTTTTCAATTATGATTAAACTTGGGATAATTGGTTATGGCTATTGGGGTCCTAACCTTGTTAGAAATTTTTGCGGAAATAGAAATTTTAAAATAACAAAAGTTGCTGACTCCCGACAAGAACGCCTTAATATTATGCAACGGTTATACCCTTCTATAGCAACAACTACCAATCCTGATAATGTAATTAAAGACCCCTCTATTGATGCTATAGCAATAGCAACACCCATCTTTACGCATTTTCCATTAGCAAAAACTGCACTTGCAAATGGCAAGCATGTTTTGTTAGAGAAACCTATGACTTCAACTTCGAAAGAAGCAGAAGAACTAATCGAAATATCTACTAGTAAAAGGCTTACCCTGATGGTTGACCATACTTTTTTATATACCGGAGCTGTACAAAAAATAAAAGATTTGATTGATATGGATAATATTGGCAGGATAAAATATCTGGATTCTACACGAGTAAATCTTGGTCTTTTTCAACTGGATAAAAATGTATTGTGGGATTTAGCAACTCATGATATTTCTATTTTAATCCATTTAATTAGTGAAAAGCCATATAGTATAAACGCAACTGGAGTATCACATACAAATAATGGATTAGAAAATATTGCTTTTCTTACGGTAAATTTCGAGTCAGATTTTGTTGCTCATTTTAATTGTTCATGGACATCTCCAGTAAAATTAAGATTAATGCTGATTGGGGGAGACAAGAAAATGATTGTATATAATGATTTAGAGCCAACGGAAAAGGTAAAAGTTTATGATAGTGGATATCATATCAAAACGGATGAAGATAGAGAAAAGATACTGGTTGATTACAGAATTGGTGATATACTTATACCAAAAACACCACCCACAGAAGCATTAGCTTCAGTGGTGGAGGATTTTGCACAATCAATTTTGACCAATAAAAAACCTGTCTCAGATTTTAATTCCGGACTTTCAGTTATTAAAATTCTTGAAGCCTCTGATGCGTCAATCAAGAACAAAGGAAAAGAAATTAAGATCAACTAATAATCTGAAAATGGAAATCCTTAATATTGTTTCTACCGTGCAATCATTAAAGAATGTTAAAGTAGGTAAGGATGTTAAGATCTATAATTTTGTTAATGCCTATGGATGCTGTATTGGTGATAGGACAAAGATAGGAGCATTTGTTGAGATTCAGAAAGGGGCAACAATTGGTAAGAACTGCAAGATTTCAAGCCATAGTTTTATTTGTGAAGGTGTTCATATTGAGGATAATGTATTTATTGGACACAACGTGACATTTATTAATGATAAATTTCCACGTGCAACTAATCTTGATGGGCCCATGCAAAATGAAACTGACTGGAAAGTTGAAGAAACATTTGTTAAAAAAGGTGCTTCTATTGGTTCAAGTTCAACTATTTTATGTGGTATTACAGTTAATGAAAATGCAATTGTTGGTGCAGGCAGTGTAGTAACAAAAGATGTTCCTGCCAATGCTGTAGTTGCTGGTAATCCGGCAAAGCTAATTCGTATGATATAATAAATTCTAAATAAGTTAAGAAATCAATATGGGGATACGAAAAATAAATTGCCTTGATCTTAAAAAACAACATCAATATATTAAAGATGAAATCTTTGATCAATTTGAAAAGGTCTATGAAAATACAGCTTTTTCAGCAGGTCCATTTGTCACCTCATTTGAAGAAGAATTTGCTAGTTTCTGCAGAACTAAATATGCTGTTGCGGTAAATAGTGGAACTTCCGCATTACACCTGGCTATGTTGGCGCTTGGTATCGGGAAAGATGACGAAGTGATTATTCCTGCTAATACATTTATAGCAACACCTTGGGCAGCATCTTATGTGGGAGCTAAACCAGTTTTTATAGATTGTACACCAGACACCTGGGAAATAGATCCACGGAAAATAGAGGAAAGGATCGGATCTAAAACGAAAGCTGTAATAGGAGTTCACCTTTATGGTCAGCCTTTCGATGTTGATGCCGTTAAAGGAATCTGTCAAAAACATAACCTGTTTTTAGTCGAAGATGCCGCCCAGGCTCATGGTGCAAAATACAAAGGAATTAGAGTTGGAGGTTTTGGGGATTTATCATGCTTTAGTTTTTATCCCGGCAAAAACCTTGGTGCATGTGGGGAAGGAGGAGCTGTTACAACCAATAATGAAGATTATTATAAACATATAATAAGCCTACGAAACCATGGATCTACAACAAGGTATTATCATGATGAAGTAGGTTTTAACTATCGTATGGGTGGATTGGAAGGAGCATCTCTAAAAGTTAAATTGAAATATATTGAAGGGTGGAACAAAAAACGGAGATCTATTGCTTACCGTTATCTAAATGAGGTCAACAATCCTAAAATTAGAATGCAACTTAAACCAGATTTTTCTGAGTCTGTTTTCCATTTGTTTGTTGTTACAACAGATGAAAAGGCCGCACTCGTAGACCATTTGGCTGAAAATAATATCGTTGCAGCTTTCCATTATCCGATACCCTGTCATTTACAAAAGGCATATTCTTTTTTAGAATATAAAAAGGGAGACCTTCCTAATGCTGAATATTTGTCTGAACATTGTATTTCTCTCCCTTTGTTTGCTGAATTAGAGGATGAGGAAATAATTCATGTAATCAATGTATTAAATTCATATTAATGACAGATAAGATTAAATTATTAATTTTTCCGTTTAATGGTAATGCTATCGAGGCCTTAGATTGCATTGATGCCAATGTATATGACGTTGATGGCTTTATTGATGACGATGTTACCAAACAAGGACAACATCACTTTGGATTTCATGTATATGACAGAACCATCTTAGATAAGAACTATAATTCAAAAATACTGGCCGTACCGGGTAGTCCATTAACATATTTAAATAGATCAAAAATAATAGCAAGTTTAAATGTGCAAAGAGAAAGATTCACAACCATAATTCATCCATCTGCCAAAATTTCCAAGCAAGCGAAAATTGGATTTAACTGCTTGATTATGGCAGGTACTGTTGTTACGAGCAATGCTATTATTGGTAATCATGTTTGTATATTGCCTAATTCTGTAATCCATCATGACTCAATAATTGGCAATTATACATTGATAGGCTCAAATGTTACAATAGCTGGAGATACTATTATAGGAGATAACTGTTACTTAGGTAGCGGCAGTTCAATAATAAATAATATTAATGTTGGAAATAATTCCCTTATTGGCATGGGAACAAATGTAATTAAAAACATACCAAAAAATTCAAAAGTTGTCGGCAATCCTGGAAGGCTTATCTAATGAAAACAAGAATATCTATAATAATTCCTTTTTTTAATGAGCAAGAGAACATAAGATATTTAGTCTCTCAACTTAATAATTTCTGCAAATTAAGTGATCAATTAGCTATTGAGTGCATTTTTGTAGATGATGGTTCAACAGATTCTTCTGTTGAAATACTTTTAAGCTTTACAGATCTTCATTACTATGGTAAACTTATACGTCTATCAAAAAATTATGGTTCTCATTCAGCGTTACGTGCAGGCATTTCACAAGCTAGTGGTGAATACATTACATTTCTGTATGCAGATCTTCAGGATCCACCTGAACTAATTAACGAATTACTATTAAAGATTAAAGAGGGGTACGAAATAGTATGGGCGCACAGGAAGGATGAAGATATTGGAAATTTAGAAAATGGTTTATCTAAATTCTATTCTTATTTAATGAGAAAATTTGCTTTATCAAATTTTCCGAAAAAAGGATTTGATATTGTTATGTTTTCACGCAAAGTCAAAGAATTGTTGGATCTTAATATGGAAACAAACTCTTCTATTTTCCTACAAATTCTTAGCTTCGGATTTAATCAGTCCTATATTGAATATCATAGGAAAAAAAGAATAAGAGGAAAATCAAAGTGGACAGTATCGAAAAAAATCAAATTGTTAATTGATTCATTTGTTTCATATTCTTATTTCCCTATACGAATGGTTTCAGTAATTGGGATTATTATGTTTATCCTAGGCCTAGGATGGTCAGCATATATTATTTTAAGGACTCTTTTATATCATGATTTGGTAGCAGGGTGGCCAACTCTTATTTCAGTTGTTTTGATTGGTTTTGGTATTACAAATATTGCCCTTGGTATAAATTCTGAGTATTTGTGGCGCACACTCGATGTAAGTAGGGGCAGACATATATTTATTATCGATGAAATAATTGATTTATCAGGGAAAGATAACAATGCATAAAAATATTCTCATTACAGGCGGAGCAGGATTTATTGGTTCACACTTAGTAGATGAACTTTTATTGAAGAATTACAAAGTTAAGGTATTGGATAATTTAAGCAATGGTTCTTTATTGAACCTACAAGATGCGCTGAAATCAAAAGATTTTACATTTATAGAAGGCGATATCTTAGATAAATCATTATGTGAGAAAAGTTTCATGGGTATAGATATTGTTTTTCATCTTGCTTGTCTTGGTGTACGTCATTCGCTTCATCATCCATTTGAAAATCAAAGAGTAAATGCGGAAGGGACTTATAATGTCTTACAAGCAGCTGGCATAAATGGAATTAAGAAATTCTTTTATATCTCATCTTCAGAAGTATATGGAAGAGCCAAAACATTTCCAATTACAGAAGAAACAATACCCGAACCAACAACTATCTATGCAGCAAGTAAACTAGCAGGTGAAGTATATTCGAAAGCATTTTATGAATCCTTTGGTTTAAATGTGGCTATACTTAGATTATTTAATAATTATGGGCCAAGAGCACACTATGAATGGGATGCTGGCGAATTAATTCCGAGGACAATTGTATATGTTCTAAATGATAAAAAACCTGTAATTTTTGGTGATGGTAAAAATGCTCGGGATTTTATTTTTGTGAAAGACACAGCAAGAATTCTGTCAAGTCTAATAGATAATAATACCATTATTGGCGATACAATAAATATTGGTGTAGGTATTGAATATTCGATTAAAGACATTATTAATAAAATTCTTGTATTAATGAATAAGCAAGATCTTGGAGTTAAATATTTTCCTTTTCGTCCAGCTGATACACCTAGGTTATGGGTGGATCCAATTAAGTTTAATAATATTCTAGATATAAAACCTTTATACTCGTTTGAAGAAGGGCTTAAAGATACTATTCGTTATTTCGAAGAATTGAACAAAACTAATAATCTTATTGAATGTGTAAAACCTATTAATTGGAAAGAATGATGAAAATCCCAATTGCAAAACCATTTCTTGGTGTTGATGAAGCACAAGCTGCTTATGATACAATTCTTTCCGGATGGGTAACGCAGGGGCCAAAAGTTCAGGAGTTTGAAGAGAATTTTGCACAATATGTTGGTTCGAAATATGCTGTAGCAACATCAAGTTGCACTACGGCCTTACACCTCTCAATGATTGTAAGTGGCATCTCACCAGGTGATGAAATAATCTGTCCATCAATGAGCTACATAGCTACAGCTAATTGTATAAAATATGTAAATGCTAAGCCTGTATTTGTAGAGATCAATCCGGAAACTTATAATATTGATGTTTTAGAAGCAGAAAAAAAAATAACACCAAAAACTAAGGCTATTCTGATTGTACATCAAATGGGGATGCCCGCTGATATTGATGCTTTTTTGAACATTTGTAAAAAATACAATCTGCAATTAATCGAAGATGCAGCTTGTGCAATTGGTTCCGCCTATAAAGGAAAGAAGATTGGTAGTCACTCAGATTTAGTTAATTTTTCATTTCATCCGCGGAAAGTTATTTCAACTGGTGACGGGGGCATGATTACAACAAATCGTGAAGATTACTATATTAGGTTGAAACAATTACGTCAGCATGGGATGTCCATTGGTGATTTACTTAGACATGAATCAAAAAAAATATTGTTCGAAGATTATCTTGAAGTTGGATACAATTATAGGATGACTGATATTCAGGCATCAGTTGGTCTTGAACAATTAATTAAACTGGATTGGATTGTTAGAGAAAGGAGAAAAATTGCGAAACAGTATATTGAAGCATTTAAAGATATTGAGCATATAAAATTGCCTTATGAGCAGGAAGGATATTTTTCTAATTATCAATCATTCAGCATTTACCTGAAAGAAAATTGTCCGGTGAGCAGAAACGAACTTATGAGAAAATTGTTGGGAAAAGACATCGCGAGTAGAAGAGGAATTATGACAGCTCATCGGGAGAAAGCATACAAAGATGAATGTAAAAATTTGACTTTACCGATAACTGAAAATGCATCTGATAATAGTATCTTGATTCCTTTATTTGTTCCAATGAAGGAAGATGAAGTGGATTATATTATATGCAGCATTAGGGAAATTATAACATAGAATACTAGTTACTTATAATACTTTTTACATTCGGGGAGATCGCTAATTTCTTACCTGAAAAGATCCATGGGATTACTAAATATGGTTTTAGATTAAAGTGGTGATCTGTATTTACGAGCATGTTAATTTTAGAACTGCAATTTTGGAAGCATCTTAAGTTAATTAATATAACGCGTTGTGCTATTGAATTTTGTTGATAACTATAATAAAAAAAGATTGTGCATATTACTGAATATCAGTAAATTAAAGGTAGTAATTAACGACAAAAACTGCCTTATCATGCACAATCTTAAAACGAATTTCGACAAGATTTTGGACATTACAAAATCATTTTTTAAAGATTCTATTGACGCCGATGGCAACTACTATTTTTACCCCAACAAGCCTAAGATGTCTGACTGCGAGGTGATTACCTTGTCTGTGCTATGTGAATCCATTGGTATTGACAGTGAAAACTACCTGTTTGGGAAACTTAATTCCGATCATTTCAAGGATTTTCCCAATCTCATTCACCGCAGTCGGTTTAACCGAAGAAGAAAGCGACTGGGAGATCTCATTTTCAAATTGACCCAGAGGATCTCATCATTAATGAACGAGGGAGAAGACATTTATCTGGTTGACTCAATTCCAATACCTGTTTGCCAGATTGCAAGGGAAAAATCATGTAAAATCTGCAAGGAGAATTTTGAAACTGCTCCTGACAAAGGGTATTCTGCAGTTAGTAAATCCTGGTACTTTGGATACAAATTACACCTGGCAACCTCTGTCAGAGGTGTATTTTCCAGCATGGAATTAACCAAAGCAAGTGTCCATGACATTCATTACCTGAATGAAGTAAAGCACTCAGGAATAACCAATTGCACATTGATCGCAGATAAAGGATATATCTCAGAACCCATTCAGCTTGACCTGTTTAATACCAGACAAATTAGGTTAAAGACACCTTGGAGATCCAGTCAGCATGACAAAGAACCTTTTCCTTTTATATTCAAGAAAGCTCGTAAGCGTATTGAAACCCTCTTCTCACAGCTCTGCGATCAGCAAATGCTGAAGAGAAATTACGCCAAATCAAGAACAGGCCTTTCAATACGATTACTTTGCAAAATTTCATCAGTAACTATGTTGCAGTATATTAATTTCTTAAATAACAAACCGTTAAACCATTTAAAATATGCGTTGGCATCTTAATAGCACAACGCGTTTATACTATTAATAAAGTAGATTACGACAATAATTTGGTATTCTTTGTTAATAAAGATAGTCGAAATTACAATACACGCTTTAAAGAGCAAAAAGATTTTTTTATTATACCAGCTTTAACTGGTCAGGCAGTAGTATATGGCATAACTAAAGATAGTAACATTAAAGGATATTCTATACCTGCTTATAAAGACATTAGGTATGAGTTAAATTAACCTATAAATAATGTAATTACGGAATGCAGAAGACTCGGATACAGCACGTTACTTGAAGTAGACGAAAAATATAATATACTTTATCATGATCTTAAAGAACAATAGCTTTTAAATAAATATATACTTTTGTACTTCTTAAACTTAATGTAGCATTATGAAAAATACACTACCAATAATATTACTATCAATAATCGTTCTTGGTAACTGCACAAGTACTGGGAAGTTGAGCTATCTAAATAACCTTCCTGAAACCCCTGAAACCCAATACTTCCCTGTTGATGTGCCGGATTATAAAGTGCAATACAGGGATATTTTATATATCACAGCCAAAGCCATGACCCCGCAGGGTTATATTGAGGATTTATTGCAGGAAAGTGGGGGGATTCGGAGCACATATATGCGTGATGAAGCAAGTCAATATATCATGGGTTTTGATGTCAATAAGAAAGGAAATATATTTCTTCCGGTAATAGGTGAAGTACAGGTTGCAGATAAGACAATAGAAGAAATACGTGTATTGTTACAGGATGAAGTAGATAAATATTTCAATAACACTTATGTTGAATGTAAACTTATAAGTTTCAAATTTACCGTGCTTGGTGAAGTAAAAGCACCTGGGACTTATGTTAATTATAATAATTACCTCACGGTTCTGGAAGCAGTCGGTCGTGCAGGAGGAGTGGGTGATTATGGCCGACGCGACAGGGTGCTTGTCGTCCGACCTACGGATGAAGGCTCAAAAACTTACCGCATAAACCTGCAGGACAAGAACCTTTTAACATCCGAAGCTTACTTCCTCTATCCAAATGATGTAGTCATTATTGAACCTGTGGGACATAAGATATTCAATATGAACCTGCCGACGTTTTCGTTTATCCTGATGTCGGTGACGAGTGCAATAACGACGACGCTGTTGCTAATAAACTTCCTAGGAAAATAATAACGAATGTTCAGAGTACAGAGTACAGCGTTTAGCGTTTAATGGTTTAGGATGAATAAGGGAAAGTTGAATTTTAGGTGCAAATAAGTTATAAATGATTGTTACGAGATTTGAAGACCTGGAGATTTGGAAATTAGCAAGAGAACTGTATAAATTTGTTTTTAAGATTACCTCTTTGGACCTTTTTGTCGTGACTTTAAATTACGTGATCAGATGAGGAGTTCTTCCGGTTCAATATCAGACAATATAGCTTGCCCTGTGAAATAGAATAATGTATTACGTTTACATTACTTTTGTGCGAGAAAGACAAACATTTTTATACAGGATTTACAAATGACCTGGAAAGGAGGTTGGATGAACATCAGAAAGGTAAAGTATATTCTACATCCAGAAGGCTGCCTGTTAAACTTGTTTATTACGAAGCATCTATTAATCAAGAAGATGCTTTACACAGGGAAAAATACCTTAAAAGTACTTATGGGAAACGTTATATTCGTAATAGATTAAAGCACTTTTTGAATGACTAATTATTTCACAGGGCAGGGATTTGAACGGGGAGGCAATAAAGAATTCATACAATTTCTATCAATAGCGAAAGGCTCCTGCGGAGAAACACATAATCAATCATACGTGCCCTGTGAAATAAAATAATGTATTACGTTTACATTCTATTATGCGATAAAGGCAAACATTTTTATACAGGATATACAAATGACTTGGAAAGACGAGTAGATGAGAATCAGAAAGGGAAAGTATATTCAACATGCAGAAGGCTTCCTGTTAAACTTGTTTATTACGAAGCATCTATTAATCGAGCAGATGCATTACACAGGGAGAAGTACCTTAAGAGTACTTATGGAAAGAGATATATTAGTAACAGATTGAAGCATTTTTTAAATGACTAATTATTTCACAAGGCAGGCATATGATAGTGAATACATAACAGAAGAAGTACTTAATGAACTGCTAGAACGTACAGATAAGATTTCACGTAAGACAGTAAATTTGATAAAAACACTTAAAACATCTCCAAACCGAGGCATTAAATTTGATTAACCTGAAAAACAATACAAACCTTGAAATCTAATCACCTTTAGCTAAACACTATACGCTGAACGCTATACGATAATAACTGCATAACTGAATAACTGCATAACTGAACAACTGCATAACTGAACAACTGCATAACTGCATAACTAAATAACTTAAAATATGAACCAGACTGACAAAAATAATCCTCCCCAATCTCCCGGCTACCCCTCTTATCCCGGCTACCAGATTGATCCTGCTCTTCTCCGCGAGGAGGAAAGTATCGACTTCAAACGCTGTTTTTCTCTATTTCTTAACAACTGGTACTGGTTTGCCATAGCTTTGTTCATTGCCCTTGGCATTGCCTATGGGATAAACAGGTGGTCAGAGGACATTTATACAGTTTCAGCTACTATGCTAATTGAGGATGAGCAATATGGCAGTAATTTAAGTGGTGCTGAGAAGTTTATTCCTGGGGGAGAGATGTTTAAAAGTCAGCAGAATCTGAAAAATGAAATAGGCATACTGAAATCTTTTACACTTAATTATGCGGTGATGAAACAATTGCCTAAATTCTGGGTTACCTATACAGGAGTTGGAAGAAGGGGAATAGCTGAACAAAGGCAATATAATAATTCACCTTTCAAAGTGGTTTTTGATTCTCTGGAGAACCAGATGAAAGGATACAGGATTGATATAAGAATATTATCGGATGATGAATACAAGCTTAATATTGGTGAATCAAGTGAACACTTGATGAAGTTCGGAGAGCAATTCCTTAATGATTATTTTGATTTCAGCATCGTCCAAAATGATGGATTTGTATTTGATGAAGAACAGTCAAACAAATACTACTTCTGGTTTGAAAGCCCAGAAAGGCTGGCAAACAGGTACAGGGGTAAACTGAGTGTTTCACCAATACAAGAAGAAGCAAGCATTGTCACATTAACAACCAGTGGCTTCAGTGTTGCTAAGGAGGCTGACTATCTTAATAAACTTATGGAGGTATATATTGACAAGGGACTTGAGTTGAAAAATCAAACCGCAGACAAGACAATAAAATTCATAAAGGAGCAGCTTGGGTTTATTTCCGATTCGCTAAGGATAGCCGAAAGCAACCTTGAAAACTTCAGGCTTAATAATGAGCTAATAGATCTAAGTTCGGAGGCTTCATTAGTGCAGGCGAGGATTGAAAGGTATGAGAATGAAAGATACAATATTGAGTTTGAAAAGCAATACTACGAATATTTGCTTGAATACATTAATTCGAGGGATGAATCAGGGGAGATCGTTTCACCTTCACTTGTGGGGATCACCGATCCCGGTTTAAGCAGGCTGGTGAGTGAGCTTGCAGACCTCCAGCAGCAGAAAAAACAGTTGTCTTTCAGCCTGAAGAATGACCTTCCTGCTGTTGGCCTTATTGATGCACAGGTAGCTGATGCACGAAAGATACTGAAGGAAAATATTGAAAACAGCCTCAGGAATGCGACAAAACTACTGGATGACGCAAATGCAAGGATAACCCGGGTTGAGGAGGAAATACAGAAACTGCCCGGAACCGAAAGGCAACTGATCAATATTCAGCGCAAGTTTGATCTTAATAATACAGTTTACAATTATCTTATGGAAAAAAGGGCAGAAGCTGGTATTGCAAAAGCATCGAACGTAGCCGACAACAGGATCATTGATCATGCAGAATCGTTTAACTCTTCCCGCATAAAACCCAAAGAAAGACAGAATTATATGATAGCTCTTATCCTTGGCATATTTATTCCGGCCGGATTACTTATAATTTTTGATCTCCTGAACAATAAAATAATTGACAGGCATGATATAGAAAAAGCCACTGATATTCCCCTGCTCGGGTTTGTGGGGCATAGTGAGTCCCGGCGTGAAATACCGGTTGTGGACAGTCCCGGCTCGACCCTTGCTGAATCGTTCCGATCGATACGCACCAGGCTTAAGTATTTTTCCGGGGAAGGTTCTTCAAGGACTATAACCATTACATCAACTGTCAGCGGTGAAGGCAAGACATTCATTGCTGTTAATATCGCTGCCATTATAGCCATGCTGGGGAAGAAGGTACTGCTGATTGGATTGGATTTACGCAAACCCAAGTTGCACAGGATACTCGAAACAGGTAACAGCATGGGCCTTTCTTCATATTTGATAGGAGAAGTAGATTACCAAGACATAGTATTTGATACAAAAATCGACAATCTGTTTTTTACGCCTTCAGGCTCTGCACCTCCTAACCCGGCAGAATTGATCGCATCTGAAAAGATGACCGGGTTTTTTGAAAATGCCAGGAAGGAATATGATTATATCATTATTGACACACCGCCCGTTGCAATAGTAACAGATTCCTTATTACTGGCTCCTTATGCTGACATTAACCTTTTTATTGTTAGACAACGGTATTCATCAAAAAACACTCTAGATCTCATTAACGACCTTAAAGACCAGGGAGAACTGAAGAACATAGCGATACTGATTAACGACATAAGTCTATCGGGTTATTATGGCTACGGTTTACGATATGGCACCACTCTTGGCTATAAAGGTTATTATTATGGATATAATCTCTATGGAGAATACGGGTACAGGAAATATGGCTATGGTAAGAAGGGGAAGGATTATTATTCAAGTAGCTAAGTAATTAAATTCAATGGGAAGGAAATGAGGTTTCAAGTTACAAGTTTCAGGTTCACCCTGTGAAATATTTTTAAATTTTAAGTTAAAATGTTCTATTACACTTATGTACTCCAAAATCAGAAAGATTTATAACTATATACTGGTTATACTAAAAATTTAAAATTAAGAATTGAGCAGCTTAATAATGAAGAAATCGAAGCAACAAAAAACAAATTACCTTCTATACTGATTTATTATGAAGCCTGTTTGAATCAAAATGATGCTTTAAGAAGAGAAAAATATTTGAAAACACATTATGGGAAGATGTTTTTGGAAACAAGACTGACAAACTAGTATGCTAATATTAATAAATAGTGAAGTGCTACTCAATTCTTATTTCATAGGGTAAAAGTTTCATATTTCAGGTTACATAACTTTTAGTTGAAGATATTTTCACTACAATAATATAGAGCATGCTTAATGATAAGATAATAGCTGTAGTTGTACCTGCCTATAATGAGGAGAAACAAATAGGTCGTGTAATAGAGACCATGCCTGGATTTGTGGACAGGATTATTGTTGTGAATGATAATTCTACTGATTCAACCGATCAGATTGTTACCAGCTATATGAAGACTGGACATAATCAAACAAAACTTGCCTTAGAGAAAAATACTATTCAACGTAATTTTTACAATGAGGCTGATGTTCTGTTGCAAGAGATTAATAATAAAGAGTTGAGCTATTTCACTTCATCTGAGATACTAAATAAGAATCAGGAAAATGAAAGAATTATATTAATATCAAATAAAAAAAATTCAGGAGTTGGAGCTAGCATAGCCAGGGGATATAAATGGTGTAAGGATCATGATATTGATTGTACTGCGGTGATGGCCGGGGATGGGCAAATGGATCCCGGGGAGTTGGAGTCTATTTGTCTACCTGTAATTAAAGAAGAAGTTGATTATGTTAAAGGAAACAGGCTTATCCATGGAAGTGCTAATGCATTTATTCCAAAAACCCGTTTTTTTGGTAATTCAGTTCTTTCACTAATAACAAAGATAGCATCAGGGTACTGGAGGATATCGGATACCCAAACAGGCTATACTGCAATCTCCTTAAGTGCATTGAAAGCGATTAAATTATACAATATTTATAAACGATATGGGATGCCCAATGATATGCTTGTAAAACTTAATATGGCATATTGCACCATAAGAGAAGTTCCTATTAAACCAGTATATAGAATCGGGGAGCAATCAAAAATGAAAGTACATAAGGTAATTCCTAAAATATCGTGCTTGCTTTTCAAATCCTTTTTTAAGCGTATATGGATAAAATATTTTATTAAGGATTTTCATCCTTTGTTTATATTATATAATGTGGCTTTCATCCTTTTTTTAGTAAGCATTCCCTTTGCAATCAGAATATTAAGTTATTATTTTGGTAGTCAACTTGGTGAAAGGCCTATTTTAAACTCCATAATGTTTATGTTTTTGATTGTAAGTGCTACTCAGTCACTTTTATTTGCCATGTGGATGGATATTCAGGACAATGAGAGATTGTATAAATAATATTGAATTTGTAGTGTCAATAAAAATTAACACCAATCAAAAATATCTTTCAAAAAATCCAATAAGTCAAAGATTGGTTAACCAGTTTAATCAAACAATAAAAAATATTTTAACAGGCTTAGAATTTTCGAACTTAGTTGATATAGGTTGTGGCGAGGGTGTTGTTTTGAAAATGCTTGAGAAGTACGTATGTAATAAAAATTGCATTGGAATAGACATAGATCCTAGCAATATTAAGCTAAGTAAAGGAAATGCACCTTTTTGCAAATATAAAATTGGAAATATATATAATCTGCCTTTTAATGAAAACAGTTTTGAAATAGTAATGTGTCTTGAGGTGCTCGAGCATTTAGAGAAACCTGAAAAAGCTCTTAGTGAATTATATAGGGTAAACAGTAAATATGTTATAATTTCTGTACCAAGGGAACCAGTGTGGAGAGTTTTAAATATGGCAAGAGGGAAATATTGGAAAGATCTGGGTAATACTCATGGCCATATAAACCATTATAATTCAAAAGAGATAGTCAATTTGATTAAAAAACAATTTAAAATCCTCCGTGTATTAAAACCTCTCCCCTGGACCATAGTATTAGGTCAAAAAAGAGATTAAAATTTTCTAATCAATTTTCCCTTGAAGTTATTACTCAGAATTTTACTTTATGTTTCCTTAATTTTTTTACTGGTATACCTTTATAGTAAGAAATTACTATTTATACCTGAGCTGCAAAAACCAGGATGGTTTATAGTTTCTGTTGGAATTCTTTTTGGTGGGTATTTTCTGGATGTGAAAGCCTGGCAAATAATCGTCAGGACTGAATTACCTAGATTAACTTATAAAGATGCTTTTATTAGTACTGGTAAATTTATTTTTAGTAAGTATGTTCCGGGTAAATTCTGGGTAATTATCGGCAAGGCAGGATATTTAAAAGAAAAATATAACCATGGTTTTATTAATCTAACTTCTTTTTCTCTTTATTATCAGCTTATTAGCATTTTTTCAGCCACCCTCATTGGGCTCATTGTTCTTTATTCTATAGATATTAATTGGTTCCTTGGGATAGGAATTAGCATGCTGGTTTTTGTTATTTTTATATCTTTTTGTTTTGAACCTACGATTTCTTTTACATCAAGGATTTTATCTTTTGTTTTCAAGAAGGAAATTAAGCTTCCATATATATCGTCCAAAACTACAATTCAACTGAGCTTATTTTCTATCATTAACTGGTTGGTTTGGTCACTGGCTTTCTATTTATTCTTACGCTCGGTTCAAGATATTGATAATGTACATCTAAAAGCAGGCCTGCTTTTTCCTCTTTCTTCAGTTGTTGGTATTATTGTCATAATTGCACCTGGTGGCTTGGGTTTCCGCGAAGGATTCCTGACCCTTGGACTTACTGCCCTTGGACTGACAGCTAAAGATGCCGCATCTGTTGCAGTTTTATCGAGGTTATGGTTTTTAATTGGAGAAGTATTTATTTTCTTGATTGCAATTATATTAGATTGGAAGAATAAAAAAGCGATAACTAATTAAAATAAGGCAATAATAATTTATCTAGCTGCAATAAAGTACTTTTCCATTTTATAATCAATAAATGATTAGAAACTTAATTAAATATTTCAAGAATCACGAAAAGGCATTTTTAATATTACTTTTTACATTTGGCTTAATCTTACGCAGTCTTTTTACGTATTACATTTATTCAACAGAGGGAAAAAGCGACTGGGGGGATGATGGATTATATTTATATCTGGGAGAGCAAATTGCGGATGGGAATTGGTATACGGGTGTGGTCACTGGTAATATGTCATTTATAGTAGGCCCTGTCATTCCGGTTATTATTGCACTTTTCATACTATTGTTTAAAGATCCAATCATTCCCTTTTTTATTTATAATATTATCATTACATCATTAATGATACCTGTTTTTTATTATTTAGGTAAAGAGGTTTTTAATGAAAAAGTCGGTTGGTTCTTAGCAATCTGGGGCATATTCTTTATTGAAGCATACAAGTATTCTCCTCATATTCTTAAAGAACCTACATTATTTCTTTTTGTGCCACTAACATTGCTCTTGCTTATTAAAAGCATCAAAGGTGGAAATTCATTTAAAAGTCTACTTTTTGCATCCCTTTCATTTGCCTGGTTAATTCATACCGATGAACGTTTTATTGTTTACTCCCCGGTTTTTATAGTATTTTTTTTGTTCAAAAAGCCATTTATAACAAGGACTTTTGTCATGCAGACTAGCCTTTGGACTTTGCTGGTCGTTTTGCTTATGCTCCCGTGGACTATCAGAAATTTCTTAGTTTTTGACCAGGTGGTACTTCTTACACCCCGAACCACTGCAATTACTTCAAAATTTTGGGGTGAAGATATTTCCGCCGCCGCTGCGCATTTTAGTAGTGATGAGATTAGAGAAAGAACTATCGATGGCCGGTACGACAGTGCCATGGATTTCGGGCAGCAATATGGCATTTCGCCCAGAGAATTTGGGAAAATAGAAGCACGGTTGAGAGCTTTTAAAAACTTTTGGCAACCAACTTTTTCAAAACCGACATATATCCAATATGGGTATAGAATACAAAAATGGTCCTTCAGGCATAATGCTTTAAGCATGTTGTACTATGGAATATTTTTGCCTTTTTACATTATAGGGACATTTATACTTTTCCGGAGGAAATTGTATTTGCCTCTTTTCATAGGTATTATACCCATTATTCACAGCCTGATGCATGCTTATATGGTGTGGCCGCTTGAACGATACCGTTCACCAATAACGTTCATTATTGTAATGATCGGCATTTGGGCTGCAATGCAGTTATATCCATTATTACGCAAGACGTTCCCGGTAAGCAAACAAAATATTTAATTTGTTTATGTTCAACGAATTTATCCTTCAGCCTTTTCTTAATACTCTTAATAAATTTCCCAAAAGAAATGCTTTTTGTATAAATGATATTTTCTTTACATATGAAGAACTGGCAAAATGGGTATATACAATCTCGCATGCAATTAAGAAGACTGCATATCCCGGAGAGCATATTGCCCTGGTAGTAAATGATGACATTCAAACCTATGCATCCATTCTTGCTATTTGGTCAAGAGGGTATGCTTATGTACCTTTGCATCCTCATCATCCAATTGGAAGAAACCTTGAAATTACCGAGTCGGCAAAAGCGGGGCTTATTTTAGATTCAAATCCTGACAGTTTATTCAATCAAACAGATAAAATTATCATTATAACATCAGAACTACCTGAAATTAATTATCATGAGGACACTTTACTATTTGATGGTAAAGATGTATCAGATGCTAAAACTGCTTATATTCTTTTCACCTCCGGGAGTACAGGCACTCCCAAGGGGGTTGTTATAAGCCGTGGTAATCTTGGGGCTTTTATGAAAGCTTTCTGGGGAACAGGTATACACGTTAACGAAACTGACAAATGTCTTCAATGTTTTGATTTAACATTTGATGTTTCAATACAGTCATTCCTTGTCCCTCTTACCCGTGGAGCATGTACTTTTACTATTCCTCATGATCAGATAAAATTCAGTTATGCATATAATCTTCTGGAAGAGGAACAAATAACTTTCAGTGCTATGCCTCCTTCATTGATACGCTATTTGAGGCCATACTTTGAAGAAATTAACCTTCCCTATCTGCGTTGTAATATAATGACTGCGGAAGCATCCCCAGTCGATTTACTACAGGACTGGTCAAAATGTATACCCAATGCCGAAATCTATGATTTCTATGGACCAACTGAAGCCACAATTTATTGTACTTATTATAAATTTGATAGTAAAGGGAATAATAAGCAATTAAACGGAATGTTGTCCATAGGAAAACCTATGCCGGGTATTAGGGCCATAATTATTAATGAGAAGAATAACTTATGTAAAACCGGCCAAAAGGGTCAATTATGCATAAGCGGACCGCAAGTTACACCTGGATACTGGAAGAACGAAACAAAGAACAAACATGCTTTTTTTGACAAAGAAATTAATGGTGAACTAAGTCGCTTTTACATGACAGGTGATTCATGCTTTTTCGATAAAGATGGAGATATTATGCTCGCCGGCCGTAATGACCAACAGATAAAAATACAGGGATATAGAATTGAGCCCGGAGAAATTGAGTACCATGCCAGGCAATTTCTTAAAGGTCAAAATACAATAGTACTACCATTTACTAATAAAACAGGGAATACTGAACTGGCGTTATTTATCGAAGGACATTTTAATGAAAAAGTCAAGTTATTGAATTATTTGGGAGAAAAATTACCCAAATATATGATTCCTGCTAAAATAATGGTTGAAAAACTATTCCCCTTGAATAAAAATGGCAAAGTTGACCGGTTAAAGCTTAAGGGAAAAATAAAATAAGCATTTTTAAAACTTATGGAAGAATTTAATTTTAGAAGTGCAAAAAATGAAGATATTCCATTCCTGGTAGATACGATTATAGAAGCAGAGAAAAGCGGGACCACAACACTATCGTATACTACTGTATTTGGGCTTCCAGAGTCGGAGGCAAGAAAATATATTGCCGATATGCTTGCTGAAGGGGAAGATGATTGTGAGTTGTCTGTTTCCAGCTATTTGCTTGCTGAAAGCAATAATGAAACAGCGGCAGCTATCGGGGCATGGGTTGAGGGTGCAGAAGGAATTCCTTCTGCCATAATAAAAGGGAATCTCTTAAACTTCACTCTACCCGGACAATGTATAAGGAGAGCAATGGCTGTAAACAAGATAGTAAATAAACTTCACATAGAACAAAAAAGAAACAGCATACAAATAGGTGTTGTTTATGTAGCAGAAAAATACAGGGGTAAGAACCTGGTAAATTTGTTAATTGAAAAACAAATTGAACAGCTTCAAAAGTCAACCCCGGGTATTAAAATGGCATATGTGCAGGTATTCGCAAATAATCTGCCTGCCATAAAAGCATATGAAAAAGCCAACTTTAGCATAGCTCTGATAAAGGAATCTTCAGATAAGAGTATATTGAAATATTTGCCATCAGAAAGAAAAATATTAATGCAACGCAAACTTGTCAATTAACAAATCTACAATGCAACATAAAGAAGTATCCGATAAATTAACAATTATTTTCAGGGAATTTTTCAATGATAAGTCAATAGTTTTGTTCAATGAATTAACTGCTAATGACATAGATAAATGGGATTCACTAAGCCATATGCTTCTTATCGCAGAGATTGAGACACAGTTTTCAATTAAGTTTAGGCTAAAAGACATAAAAAAGATGAGAAATGTAGGAGATATGGTTGCGATAATTACGTCGAAGCTCTAGTTATATTTTCACAAGCATGATTTTCACTTCTTTCAATTTCCTGGTTTTCTTCCCTTTAGCTGCGCTTTTGTATTGGCTGACACCTGTCCGGTTCCGCTGGCTGACTTTACTATTTGTAAGTTATTTCTTCTACATTAATATCAAACCAATATATGCCTTCCTGCTTGCAGCTGTTACTGTAACCACCTATATAACTACGCGTTTAATTGCGTACGTTAAGGATGAAGTTCGAAAAAAAATGTTGATGATAACCAATATTGTCCTGGTATTGTTACCACTTTTTTTCTTTAAATACTTTATACAGATCAACAATGCTTTTATTTTGTTGATGAATGATCATAATCTAAACTGGCCTTTACCATCAGTTCAATTTTTTTTACCCATTGGCATATCATTTTATACTTTTATGGCTATCGGTTATACTGTTGATGTTTACAATGAAGAAATAGAAGTGGAAAAAAATCTAGGCAAGGTTGCTCTATTCGTTTCTTTTTTTCCCCTTATATTATCCGGACCCATTGAACGTGCCAGGAATATGCTCCCTCAATTTAATGCACCGGGCAAATTAGATTATGAATTGATAATTCAGGGTCTGAAGATGATGATCTGGGGTTATTTTATGAAGCTTGTTGTAGCAGACCGGATAGCTTTTTATATAGATCCTATTTTCAATAATATTGAGCAACATAACGGCATTACACTTTTGCTTGCATCTGTATTATATCCTATTCAGGTATATGGAGATTTGGGGGGTTATTCACTCATTGCAATAGGGTCTGCAAAAATACTTGGGATAAAAGTTATGGATAATTTCAACAGGCCCTTTTTCGCTACTTCAATGTCAGAATTCTGGAGACGCTGGCATATTTCTCTCATTTCATGGCTCACGGATTACATATATACACCCATTTCTTTTTCCCTTCGTAAGTATAAAATGAATGGGATAGTAATTGCCCTTATGATTACTTTTCTTATCAGTGGTATATGGCATGGGGCTGCATTAACTTTTGTGATCTGGGGTTTACTGCAGGGCTCATTCCTGAGTATTGAAGCGGCAACCAGAAAGAACAGAACAGCGTTCATCAATAAATATAAAATGATGAACAAACCATGGTATATAGTAATATCATGCTTGTTTACTTTCTTTTTATTTACTTTATCAATGGTTTTTGCCAGAGCGGATAATCTGAATCAGGCTATTGATATATTTCAAACAGTAATATATGAATTTAATGGCTTTCATTTATCACATCATGCTTCAAGTACGTTTTATTTTATAACATTTATAACGATACTGATAGTATTAACAAGTGATGCAACACATGAATTTGGTTTGTACAAAAGACTTTTTGGGAGGTTTAATGTTATGACAGTGGACTTGATTACTTATTCAATAACCATAATCAGTATTTTTCTTTTTGGTGTTTTTGACACCGGGAGCTTTATCTATTTCCAGTTTTAGAAAATGCGGAATGTCCTACTTATATTAAAAAAGGTTGGCATTTTTGCCAGTTTTACATTTCTTCTTTATATAAGTATAATTGGATTAGTTGTATTGCTGCTTCCAGAAAATTATATTCAGAATATGAATATAAAATACCCAATAGGGGGCTACGGATTTATGAACTCCAGGTTGAAAGATGTTCAAGCCATAAAAAATATTGACATTTTATTCCTTGGAGGATCTGCAACTTATAGGAGTTTTGATCCGGAGGGATTTGAAGGTCTTGGCCTTAAAACTTTTAATCTTGGCAGCACCTCACAAACACCATTGCAAACCCTTTTTCTGCTTGAAAAGTATCTTGATCAATTAAATCCTAAAAAGGTAATCTGGGCTGTTGCCCCGATTGCTTTTGAAGGGAATGGACTGGAATCAACGGTTGATATAATTGCCAATCATAAACTGGACTGGGGTGTTGCAAGTCTCGTCATAAAAACAAACCATATTATTGCTTTTAACACGTTCTTTTATGGAGTATTTAGTAGAATTATTGGGCGACACAAAGGTTTAAATGAGAATTATAATAAAGGATTAGATTCATATATTGCGGGCACAGGCTTTGTTGAACGGGAGTTGCGTTATATTCAAAACTGGTCGGCTCCGGAAGAACGCTATTACCGGATCAAAGAAAAACAAATAAAAGCTTTCGAAGAGTGTATTTCTCTATTGGAAGAGAAAAAAATTGAAATATTAC
>Ga0315533_1000526_pt1 | contig 32466 bp, 30 predicted proteins | sample SalMarSW160130MG_FD_203081 | JGI IMG/M metagenome (GOLD analysis project Ga0315533, IMG submission 203081) | Salt marsh sediment microbial communities from the Plum Island Ecosystem LTER, Massachusetts, United States - Salt Marsh Sediment SW1601-30 ...
CTCGCCGAACCGGATCTATTGATACGAACCGCTAACGAGATGAGGATCAGTAATTTCCTTCTCTGGCAAATTTCATATAGTGAATTCTATGTTACAAAAACACTTTGGCCGGATTTCAAAAAGGCGGATTTGGAAAAAGCAATACTGGCTTATTCAAAACGTGATCGACGCTTTGGGGGAATCGCAAATCGCTAAATCTGATGCTCGATACTGGATACTCGATACTCATCGAGAAACGAGCATCGAGAATCGAGATATGCTAAAACATAGATTATTTTATGGCATATTGATGACGCTATCTTTCACCGGCATCGTCGTCCTCGACGACCCCGCCCAGCGCTGGGTAGGGCTTCCAGCAGGAACCATTCTCGCTCTTTTAATTGCTATCTTGATAATCTTAGCTCAATTGGAACTGGCAAACCTTGCCACAGCAACCCCCCTTCTTGCCTCTGGCAAGAGGCAGGGGGGAAAGATTTTCATTCCTGTTTCATCGCTCGCCTCGATTTTGCTTGCCACAACCTGGTATTGGCCGCAATTCATCCTTCGTAGTACTACGGAGAATGGACTGATTACTCCCTTGCTTCCTGCGGAAGTAGTAAAGGGGACACCTCAGCTTTACCTGTTCTCCGTGTTAGCTTTTGCGTTGTTGGGATTGCTTTTATACCAATACTTCTGCTATGGTACTACAGCAGTATTAGCAAATTGCGGAGTCAATTGTTTTTCTATCATCTATTTTGGACTTCTAAGTGGATTCGTATTGGCAATTCGGATCGATTTCGGCCTCTGGCCTTTTTTGATGTTTATATTTGTTGTAAAGTGTTCTGATATAGGGGCTTATGCGATTGGAACTTTATTTGGAAAGCACAAATTTTCGCCTAAAATCAGTCCTGGCAAAACCTGGGAAGGGATGGCCGGCGCTGCTGCTACTGCGATGTTAGTAGCTTTGGCATTTGCGGCAGGTTTTGATATAATGGTATGGTGGTTGGCGCTTATCTTTGGCCTTTGTTTTGCTTGTATAGCTCAGGCCGGCGATTTGGCCGAATCTATGATAAAGCGGGATGCCGAACACAAAGATTCCGGCAATAAGGTGCCTGGGTTCGGCGGCGTGCTTGATATCGTGGATTCACCTTTGGCGGCGGCACCTTTTGCATATTTGTTTTTTATGCTTTTCACTTAGCGTATAACATGAGAAAGGAGTACTTTGGAAGTTGCTATACAATTAGATCCTGGCGGCAGGCAGCTTGAGCTGTTTGGCCCTGCTGATAGCCACCTCCGCCTTCTGCGTAAAGTTTTTGGTGTTCAAATCACCGCCCGCCAGTCTAATTTAATAATCAGCGGCACGGAAAAAAAAGTAAACGAGATCGCCGAAGTTATTGACAAAATGCAAAAGCACCTGGTCAAACACCGCTTGCTCACCGACGCGGATATCAATGCTTTTATACAGACAAAGCAATCCCAGCCAAATGCCGAGACAAGTCAGGCTATTACTGTCTATTCCCATACGAAGGTTATAAAACCTTCTACTGCCGGACAGCTAAAGTACATCGAAACAATGCTGGCCAATGACATTACTTTTTGTACAGGGCCTGCGGGAACGGGTAAAACATACCTGGCGGTCGCAATCAGCGCTTCAATGTTAAAGAAAAAACAAATCAGGCGAATCATACTTGCGCGACCGGCTGTCGAGGCTGGTGAAAAATTAGGCTTTTTGCCGGGTGATATACAAGCAAAGGTTAATCCCTACCTTCGTCCACTTTTCGATGCTCTTGAAGACATGATGGACTTCGCCCAGATGAAAAAGTTCATGGAGCTGGATGTTATCGAGATTATACCGCTTGCCTTTATGCGTGGCCGAACGTTAAACGAATCTGTCATCATCTGTGACGAAGCTCAAAACACGTCTTCTCTGCAGATGCTAATGGTCTTGACAAGATTAGGCCAAGGCTCCAAAATGATAGTAACAGGCGACATAACACAAATCGACCTGGAAGGTCCCCAAAAAAGCGGAATGGTCGAGGCTATTGAGCTGCTAAGAAGGATTAAAGGGATAGGTGTTGTAGAACTGACACAAAAAGATATTGTACGGCATCGATTGGTGCAGAATATCGTAAGGGCTTACAAAAAGAAATCAAAAAATAAAATGCGAAAATCAAAATGACCAAAATAAATGAGCTAAAGTTTAGAATGCCTAAAGTGCCTAAAATGACACTTTACGTGTCATCCTGAGGCGAAGCCGAAGGATCTGGCCAACGAAAGAGAGATTCTTCGCTTCGCTCAGAATGACAGCCTTGCTGTCACTTTAGGCACTTTAGCTCATTTTAGGCACTTTTCATTTTATGTGGTTTTTAAAAAAGACAAGTCCACGGCGAAATCGGGTGCGTAAAAGCATCTATGCGGGACGTCCTCTGCAGATAAATCGACTCGTTGATACTGACGTTATCATTTCGCTGCTACTCTGGTTGCTTTTCACCATCATTTGCATTCCCATCTTATCCTTTGATGCAATCCATCATGCTCGTTTTCTCGATGCTGTAATGCTATCTATAATAGTCGTGCTTGTATGTTTGGCAGCGGCTTTCTATATTCACCATTACCAAAAGCGAATAATCAAAAACCACTCAAGGGCTATAGCATTAGTTGGCCTGTTTGTCTTCCTGTTAGTTATCACAAAGATAGGCATTTTATCGGCTGAGCACACTGCCTGGGCCACCGGAACTGCCATCACCGCTGCAATCATTTTGGCTATTGCTTACAACCAGCGATTTGCCATAGGTATGAGTATATTTTATTGCCTGTTTGTCTCCTTAGGAGTAGGACCAACGGCAAATACCGCGAGTCAAATTAATCCGGCAGTATTGACGGATCAACTGACAAGCTTCAGCCTTTTTTTGACCATGTCCGCTGGTGTTGTTACCTGCTGCTTCTCTCTGCGAGAAATCCGTACCAGAATGAAACTGCTTGAAGTCGGCACATTAGCTGGATTGATGGTTTTCTTAATGTCTTTGGCTTTGGGATATTTGGCACAACCCTTGGCATCTAATAAAATCTTCAGCAACGCGGGTATTCATGCAGGTGTTACCATCGGTGTAAGCGTGCTCATTCAGGGTTTACTGCCTCTTATTGAGAAAGCATTCCGCTTAGCAACAAGTATGACGCTTTTGGATTACAGCGATGCAAATCAGCCTTTATTGAAAAAGCTTGCCATGGAGACACCAGGGACCTTCAGCCACAGTCTTTTAATCGGTTCTATCGCGGAGGCTGCTGCTGAGGCAATCGGACGAAACGGGCTCTTATGCAGGGTCGGGGCCTATTATCATGATATCGGAAAAATCAACAAGCCCACTTACTTTATAGAAAATGAGATGGGCCTGACCAGTCGGCATAAGGAGCTCTCACCCGCAATGAGTCAATTGATTATTGTGGGCCACGTCAAAGATGGAATAGAAATGGCCAAGGAATATGGCCTGCCCACCGTGCTTCGGCAATTTATTGAGACACACCACGGAACAACCCTCGTCGAACCATTTTACCATGAGGCTAAAAAGAAACATGAAGCTGGCTTGCCGCAAAGCGGGCAAACTCCACCTTCAGAAAGTGAGTTCAGGTATACCGGCCCAAAGCCACGAACAAAAGAAGCCGCGATTGTTATGCTGGCTGACACCGTAGAAGGCGCCGTCAGATCTTTACCTGATGTGACACCAACAAAGATAGAGGCGGTAGTGCATAATATGGCCATGAGACGTCTGCAGGACGGCCAGTTCGATGAGTGTGACCTGTCGCTGCGGGAATTAAGCCAGATAGAGGCAAGTATGTCAAAAACTCTCTCTGCGCATTATCATGGCCGAATCGCATATCCCAAAGCTCCGGACGAACCTGAAGACGAACAATCGCAATATAACAGGCAGACAGAAGCGAAAAAAACAATTGACACCGAACCAATTGGCCGACGATGAAAGAGTTGAACGCAAGGAATATTTGAAAAACCGCGAATCAGGCTCAATTGGTGCGGAGAACCTGTAAAACATGATAACCATTCAGATCGCCAAAAATTTCCATGACATTAAAGTATCTCTGCCCAGAATAAAAAAGCTTATCAGATCAATCTGCAAGCGTTTTAAACTCTCAAATGCAACGGTCAGTATCGCAATAGTTGACAATACTCAAATGCGCAAGATTAATGCTAAGTTTCTAAATCGTAAATTAGCCACCGATTGTCTGAGCTTTGATCTATCTGACCCAGCTACGCCGGGGGCAAGCGAGCGGGATTCGCAAGCTGGCAAATCATTTGAACTGGCCGTCAACGGGGAGTTGGCCCTCAAAGAAGCGGATTTGCGTGGCCACGATGGCGAAGCTGAATTAGCACTATATATCACACATGGCCTTCTTCATAATCTCGGATTCGATGATGCCACCCAAAGCCAGGCTAAAAAGATGCACGATACCGAAGATGAAATTTTGCAACAATTTGGTTATGGTTTGGTGTATAATAAGACCAAATGAACATCGAATATAGAACAACGAATTTCGAAATTCCGTGTTTCTTGTTCGATATTTGATATGACTGGTTTGATTTAAAGGGTAATAAGCAGTGAGCTATATAGGCTGGACTGTTTTATTGATTTGCCTTTTCACCGGTGCTACTCTGTTTTTTTCCGTCAATGGTATTGCTTTGCGCACATTTTCACACGTTAAGTTACAGCAAGCTCTCTCGTCTCGGCGCAGGCGCAAGCCGGAGCGGGACAAGATATTAGACCTCACCGATAGAGTCATAGAAAACACCGAGAAGCTTATTCTAACCTGCTCACTATATCGCCTTTTCTTTAATATGTGTATATTGCTGATGTTGGTAGCTGTTTTAGCAAAGCTGCGTCCAGCCAAGCTGGCAATTAGTGACTTTGCTCTTGCATTTATAATTGCCCTGGCATTATTTTCGGTATTCAGTCTTGCCATACCTCATGCCTGGGCGAAATACGCAGGCGAAAAAATCCTGGCTCGAACATACAGATTGCTAATGCTTTTTTCAATAATAGTTTCACCCATTCTCTACGTCTTTAGATTATACGATGGCCTGATTAGACGCCTGGCCGGAGTAGCTCAAATATCACCTGAAGAACGGCAGGAAGAAAAACAGGAGGAATTTCTGACCGGCCTTGAGCAACGCAGAACCGAGGGCGTGCTCGACAGAGAAGAACAAAAAATGATCGAGCATGTGCTGGAGTTAAGTGAAACAACTGCCGGCGAAATTATGACTCCGCGGACAGACATAGTAGCTATTGAAGTCAAATCCGATTTGACAACGATTCTGGAAACTATAAAAAGCGCCGGTCATACACGCGTTCCTGTTTTTGAGGATAATATCGACAATATAGTCGGCCTTATCTATGCCAAGGACCTCCTGGCAGAGATCGGTAAAAACCCGGCGGACTTTAAAATACGTGATAAAATGAGAGAGGCATATTTCGTTCCTGAAACAAAACTTCTGCGGGTTTTGCTGCACGAGTTTCAAAATAAAAAACAGCACATAGCTATAGTGCTCGATGAGTACGGCGGAACAGCCGGCATCATTACCTTGGAGGATATCCTTGAAGAGCTTGTCGGTGAAATAACTGATGAATATGAAAAAACTCCACCGGTACCCATAAAAAAAATCGACCAGAACACTATTGATGTGGATGCACGGACATACATCGATGACCTCAACGACCAGTTCGAGCTGAATCTCCCAGAAGATGAAGACTATGACACTATAGGTGGTTTTGTTTGTTCACGTCTGGGTTATATCCCCAAAGCTGGAGAAAGCTTCGATTACGAGAACCTGAAATTTAGCATCACTTCAGCCGAACCTCGCAGAATCAAACATATCAGAATCCAAAAAACAACCGAAGCAAATTAGAATTAATCTGATTATTTGAATCCATGTTAAGTAAAGACACAGGTGTTTGCATACGAACGGTAGATTATTCCGAAACGTCCCAGATAGTAACGTTTTTCACTAAATCAACCGGCAAAATCAACGCCATCGCCAAAGGCTCGAAACGGCCCAGATCGGCGTTTGATGGGCCTATAGAAATGTTTTCATACGGCCAGATTGTTTTTTCTGATCCAACAAAAGAGAAACTTGTGATCCTGACAGAATTCCAGCAGCATGGCTTTACCGGCCTGACAAACAATCTTTTTGCCTTCAACTGTTGTCTTTTCGCTGCCGAGCTGCTGAACAAGCTGACAGATGACTACGACCCACATCCGGAGCTTTTCGATGGTTTCTTACATTTTTTGCAGGATATTAATCCCCGCTTTCGCGGGGACAGGCTTGCCCCCGCACAGGCGGAGGGACGAGAGACATTACAACTACTTATACTATTTCAATTAACTCTGCTCAGTGAAATCGGCCTGATGCCGGTACTAAATGCTTGTGCTAACTGCAAAACAAGCTTGATGCTCGATGCTCGATGCTCGTCCCTCGTTCCTCGTCCTTCGTCTATCGTTTACTTCAGCAGCTCTGCCAACGGACTTATTTGTAGAGATTGTGAAGCAAGTTTTTCTGACAAGATCAAACTGAGCCCCTCAGGGGCATCTTGTTTAATTAACCTGAAACAGGTAGCCCAGGCATCGGAAAGAACACTCAAGGAAATTGAGAAGATTTTGATCAGCCACTTCACAGGACTGCTCGGCCATCGACCAAAAATGGCAAAGCACATCCTGAAAAACTCAGATAAACGTCCAAAATGAATCCTTCGACAAGGCTCAGAGCCTGCCCTGAGCTTGTCGAAGGGACAGGTTTGGGGGCAGCGAAACCGTTGAACGAAATACGGTTGCGGTTGCGTGACTCGTATCGGTTGCGTTAAGCGTAAAGACGTAACCGAAGGACGATAGACGAAACGAGCAGCGCAACCGTTAAACGAAGCACGTTTACGGACCGCGCTCGAGATAGGTTTGTTTACCAACCGCCGGGCGAAAATTGGTCGTTGACAGGTTCATTCCACCAGGCAGGATTTCGATAATATTCTTTAAGCATCATTGCAGCGACGACGCCATCGCCGACGGCTGTTGCCAATTGCATGGCCGCCCCTGCTCTGCAGTCACCAGCAACAAAGACGCCCGGCACGCTTGTCCGAAGATACGCACAATCGCACTTTATAAAACCTCTGTCGGTCAGCTCCACAAAACCTTTCAAAAAGTCTGTATTCGGCACCATGCCAATAAATATAAACACACCATCGCAGGGATAATCTTCTTCTTTGTTGGTTTTGACGTTTTTTAATTTGACTGACTGAACCCTGTCTTTACCCTGTATTGCGGTTGCAACAGTATCATATTTAATAATCAGATTTGAATTCGGCTCGTTGGCTTCTGCCAGAAGCTCTTCGACCAGGACCTTGGAAGCTCTGAACTCATCTCTGCGGTGTATCATGGTAACCTTATCGGCGTATTTTGTTATGTGTAGCGTTTCTTCGACAGCGGTGTTGCCGCCGCCGATGGAGACGACCTGTTTACCTTTAAAGAACGGCGCATCGCAGGTTCCGCAATAACTGACGCCTGCACCTGCGTTACGGAATTCTTCCTCGCCCGGCACGCCGAGTTTGCGGTAACTGCTGCCCGGAGCAAGGATTACCGCTTTGGCTGTGTATTTATCCTGGTCGAAGTAGACAGCAATATTGCCGTTTTTTAATTTCTCAAGTTTGGTAACTTCAGAACCGTTTTTTATCTCTGCACCGAAATTAGTAACCTGTTTTTGCATCTGCTCGATGAGGCCTGGGCCGCCGATTCGTTCGATGCCGGGATAGTTTTCTATTCGGTTTGTTGTGTTGATTTGCCCGCCGGGCATAAGTTTTTCCAGCATCAGCGTTTTTAATCTGTCGCGTGAGGTGTAAAGCCCAGCCGCAAGGCCTGCCGGGCCGGCTCCAACGATAATAACATCATATACAATATCGCTCATCCCGAATTGTGCTCCTTTTTTATACTAAATGTGGCTCAATTTTCTTTTTAAGGTCGGACTCATAATTCGGTGTAAACCCGACAATTTGGCCTACTATCTGGCCATCTTTGAAAATATTCAATGTTGGTATACTCATAATGCTGTGTTTGATAGCTGTCTGGCGTGCCTGGTCAACGTCCAGCCTGCATACCTTTAATCTTCCTTTATACTGCTCAGCTATTTTTTCCAATACCGGGGCAGCCATTATGCAGGGTCCACACCACGGCGCCCAGAAATCCACTAATACCGGAACCTGCGATTTGAGAACCTCGTCCTCAAATGTGTCATCTTTTATGTCGATTGTCATATTTGCTTCCATGCCTGTTCTCCTTCTCGTAAAGAAACGTCAAAATCTTGACTGTCCGGCCTTCGTAGCTACTACGGCGGAGAAGGCTCGTCAGACAAGTGTTGGATTCAAAGCCAGATACTAAAACGCAAAATAGTTTGTGTCAACAATGTTTGTTTTAAACCCGTGGTAATACCACAAGTTTAATATTTTAGCCCCCAGTTTCACTGGGGGTCTCTTCCTGGATTTGCTCCAGTTGCAGGCCGAAGCGGTCGAGCTTTTTATGACCTTCCTCATATTGGCTGTAAGCATTTCGCAGATGCTTGCCGAGTATGTCCCAGCTACCGAGAAAATCGGCGAACGAGGCGTTCAGCCTCTTCAAGTTCTGGCGGATTTCCGCAGCTTGTTTTTCTATCTGCAGGCCGTGCAGACCCATCGCTACCGTCATCAGATACGCGTACAAAAGATTCGGCGAGACCGGTATCACCTTTTTATCAAGCGCATATTGCACAATGTCCTGCGTATCGTCTGCGCATTTAACAATCGTTTCGTAATAGATATTCTCAGCGGGTATATAACAAAGTGCAAAATCCACCGTGCCCTCTGCTGGCCTGATGTAGTCGGATGCAATCTTGTCGATGTGATTAGTTACATCCTTGAGAAACTGTTTGCGAAGCTTTAACTTCTCGGCATCGACCTCTGCCTTTACGAGCCGCTCAAAGCTCGGCAGCGGAAACTTCGCATCGACAGGCACCGAGAAATCGGGCATCTGAATCAGCGCATCAACTATTTTGCCGTCCTTGAAAGCATATTGTAGTTTGTAGCTATCTTTCGGCAGAATCTGCGCCAGCAGGTTTTCCAGCGACCATTCACCCATTTGGCCTCGCAGTTTCGGAGAGCTTAGAATATCCTGCAAACGTCTGACATCGGTTCCGAGTTGGAGCATCTGCTTGTTAGTACCCTGCAATTCGCCTATCTGGGTGTTTAACTGTGTGAGCACCTGCTGGCTTGCCTGTATATTTTTGATGGTAGTGGCTTGCCCATCCTGTAACGATTTGTTAAGCTCGGCGCGTATACCGTCCTGAGCAGTTTTGAGCGCTTCGAGCTGCTGGCCAAGCATGCTCATACCGGCTGACTGGCCGGCAATTTCCTTTCTGCCGGCAAAGCTGGATGTAATGAGCCAAACCAAAAGGCCCAGGACGAATACAATTAAAATTATGACGATAGTAATTAGGAATGGTTCCATAATGAGTATCCTTTCAGTCTCGGCAACAGGCTTCACTATGCTTCGCTGTGTCAGGGCGTAGTCTTAACGAAGCCCGGAGCCTTGACGGAAAAAAATCGCCTTGATTATATCTTCTGATGAACCCCATGTAAACCTGTCCTCCGTAAGGAATCCTTAGGACTGAGCAAGGTCGAAGGGTGCGTGTCAAGATTGTTGGTAAAATCTACAGAGAGAAAACCTGACAAGTGGGGGTCATTTCGACCGTAGGCCCACCATGAGTGGGCCGAAGTGGAGAAATCTGCTTTGAAGGCAGACCTCTCCACTCGGCCATACGGCCTCGGTCGAGGTGACAAAAGGCGACCAACCATCATCCATTAAGATAATAGGTAATACAATGGCGTCCACCTCACCTACAAACTTGACGTGCACCCAAGGTCGAAGGAACGCGGGACTAAATATTTTGTATTTTATTTAGAGACCGCATGGGCTAAAGTCCATCCTACGGGATTAAGGGACCGGGGAGAATCAAGTATCCCTTCGACTAGCGCTCAGGGCAGGCCAGAAAAATTTTTGCTTGTTTTTTAGCCATTTTCGGGTATAATACGGCCTCGTTTTTAGTGTATAGTATTTTGTATGTAGTATATCGTATGGGGGATAGCGGGGGACGGACGCAAATCAAAAGTCAAAATGCAAAACGTAAAACCACAATGCAAAAATCAAGATTCAGCCGGTGGTATGGATAACTTTTCCCCAAGGAACTTGTTTGCGTATATTGCCATTATTACGCAAAACCACATTGTTCGACAAACGTCGAAAGCATTCGACAAAACAACCTATTTTTTTGCAAAACAAAGCCAATTTTCGAAAAAGTCAAATGGATGTATACTTAATTATAACAAGGGATTATGAGAAAAACATTACACTGGACATTTGGTGAAAACAAACCCAATCAAAGCCAATTTCAGAACAGAAAAATAAAGGCAGTTATATTCGATTGGGGCGGAGTGCTGATAGACGACCCAAGGCCGGCTCTGATGCGGTTCTGCGCCGAGGCTTTCGGTGTATCGGTTGATATCTATACGCAAACTCACGATAAGTTTCTGGAAGACTTCCAGAAAGGACTAATAGAAGAACAGATTTTCTGGGAGAGGGTCTGCAAAGGGCTAAAAAGGTCGAAGCCGGTACGGAACTCTCTCTGGGGCGACGCCTTTCGCGCAGCCTACTCGCCACGACCTGAGGTTTTTTCTTATGCTGCTGAGCTGCGCAATAAAGGTTATAAGACCGCGCTTCTGTCCAATATCGAAGTCCCGGCTATGCAGATGATTCGGCGGTTGAGCTACGACATGTTCGATGAGCTGATTTTTTCCTGCGCTGAAGGCTCGACTAAACCGGAGAAAAAAATGTATGATATCATCGTCGGAAAACTTGATTTGCAGCCTCAACAAGCCGTCCTTATAGACGATAAAACTGAATTCATAAATGGTGCACAGCAAGCTGGCATAAGTGGTATTGTCTTCAGAAATCTCAAACAATTGAAAGAAGAATTGACTAAGCATGGAGTGAACGTAAATTAAATAAAGTAATGAAGGAATCAATGGATTTATTAACTGCATTACAAAATCCTGTCCTGAGCAGAGTCGAAGGAAAGCACATTATTTTACTTGATGGTGCGATAGGTACGGAATTGGACAAACGCGGCCTGATGGTCCGAGCAAGCAATCCGCTAGGGGATGCCTTAGCTCTGCCACAGGTACGGCATAATCTCGATGCACCCGATGTAGTACTTCAAATCCAACAAGAATATGCCCGATGTGGTTGCGATGCTCTAACGACAAACACACTGACGATGAACCGCATCTACATTGAGACACACAACGTCGGCGTATCCGTGCGGGATGTAAATAAAGCCGGTGTTGAGATAGCAAGACAGGCCGCAGGCGATAAACAACATGTGCTTGGCGATATAAGCTCAACTGGTCAGATGCTTGAGCCGTATGGCACCTACAAAGAACAGCAATTCTATGATGCGTATAAAGAGCAGGTTGAAATCCTGGCTGAAGCAGGCGTTGACGGATTTATCATCGAGACGGTTTTTGACCTCCGCGAGGCACTATGTGCCCTTAAAGCGTGCAAGGATAATTTCTCGCTGCCCGTCATTGTATCGATAGCTTTTGCAACGGAGACTAAAGGGGCAAGAACAATAATGGGCAACACCGCAAGCCAGTGCGCTAAACAGCTCACAGATGCGGGTGCAGACGTCATCGGCGCTAATTGCGGCGACCTTGACCCGGCGCAGATGGCCGTGATCGTATCTTTACTTAAAAAGGAAACTAATGTTCCAATCTTGGCGCAGCCCAATGCTGGCAGACCGAAGCTGGTTGAAGATAAAACAGTTTTTGATATGGAGCCGGAGTCTTTTGCTGTAGGCATAAACAAATGTTTGCAGGCAGGCGCACAAATTGTCGGCGGTTGCTGTGGAACAACTCCGGCGCATATTCGTGCAGTAGCCAGCTTGTTGAATAGAAAGTAATTATGACGAATCTTGACTGTCGTCAGACAAGTTATCATCTGGTGATTCTGAAACAGCCGTACTTGAATGCCATCTTAGCTGGACGGAAGCAAATTGAATCGCGTTTTACCAAAACCAGACGCGAGCCTTTCGGAAGAATATTCTCCGGCGATAAATTATTTCTTAAAATAAGCTCCGGGCCAGTATGCGCGATAGCTACAGTAGCAGCAGTTAAAAGCTTTGAAAATCTAACACCTGAGAAAATTGAACAAATTAAAGAGGAATATAACCATGATATAAACGGTAGTAATCAAATTTGGCGCAGCAGGTATGATTGCAAATTCGGCCTTTTGATCTGGCTGACAGACGTAGAGCCTATCGAGCCTGTGCGGATTCATAAAAAAGACTGGCGAGCGTGGGTGATTCTAACGGATAAAGAGGACTTTGGGCTGCTCAGACCCGGCGTTGTCAAAAAAATAACCCCCAGTTTTACTGGAGGTTAAATAATATTCAAAGTGTTTAGGTTTTCAATACCAATCGCCGGGGTAATAGACAGATGTCGGTTTAATTCTAAACTTCCTGCACAGCCCATCCACAAGTGATTCTATTCTTTTAATCTGGCAGTCGGTTTGGCCGACCTGCTGCGGTGGGTCGGCGATGGCACAGATACGGATTGTTTGGCTGCTGCCGTACCATGTTCTTCCCGGCTCGATCGACCATTGTCTCTGCCATCTTTCGGTAGGCTGTATTTGGCCGTCGCTGCCGCCGAGACCGTTACAAATTATAAAATGACAATTAATATCTTCCGGACTTGCCAAGCCGCTCATCGAGGCCAACTGCCCGATATTGCCTGCTTTGGTGCCGCTATAGTAAATCTCAATCCGGCTCCAACGGTCTGGAGACTGACAGGCTTGTGAGGAAATAGCTGCTTCTATCGGGTCGAGACGATAATAGCTCCAAAGACAAAACGGCCCTTCAGCAGGTGGATTATTACCAAGAGTGATTAAAACCATTGCACCTGTCGTCATTGACATCAATAAGACGGCTAAAACTTTCAACACCCTTGTCTGCCCTGACACAACCGCGTTCATAAAAGCTCTTGTCCTACAAGTAATCCGGGGAATAACGTTATAAGTGATTATCCAAAAAGTTAACGAAAATTACCGATTTTCGATTGCCAAATTACGTCCATTCTCCGTAGCACTGCGAAGGATGAAATTGAAAATCGCAAATCGAAAATTGGAAATTTAATTCTTTGTATTACTTATACATCGGCAGCTATTCGCAAAACGCTCCAAATATTTTGTAAAAAAATTGTTGTTTTCTGTCCTTCAGTACCGCAAGTCGCGTAGGCTGCTGTCCGACCTGCCTACGCGTAGCCGCTTCGGCGAAGGCAGGCCATCGATTTTGCCGGTATATTTTTAGAATTTAAATATCTTGATTTATGGGACTACAATAGGTACATTTGCACTGCCGGTATAGAGATCTAATTAAAATGGAAGAGTTTATAATCGAAGGTATCATGGGATTGTGAAACTGAGGCAGAAAAGAAAATGGCAACACAATATCGTTCACTATCTCAAGAGGAAATTTCACGTCTAACCAATCAAGGCTGTAGTTGCAGCGACTGGTCAAAGCTACAGGTTGCTGAAGGCTTCGACGCAGGCAGAGTACGAGCGACTCACTTCTGTGACGATGTAAAATTAGGCGTATTCGATAAGGATGTACCTTTCTTCGGCGGCGTTACAAAGCCGACCGGAATCAGCAACGCTACTATATGCAACTGCATTATCGGCAATAACGTTTACATTAGTCAGGTAAGAAATTACATCGCCAACTATATTATCGAAGATGACGTGGTGATAGACAACATCGACCTGCTCGCAACCGAAGGCGAAGGTTCTTTTGGAAATGGGAAGGAGGTGGCTGTCGTTAACGAAGCCGGCGGCAGAGAGATACCGATCTATGACAATCTGTCGGCTCATACTGCCTATGTAATAGCATTTTATCGTCATCGGCCAATGGTAATCAAAAAACTTCGGAAGATGATAGCCGGCTACGTTGCTTCCGTCACCTCATCTATAGGTCTTGTGGCGGCAGGGGCAAGAATCGTCAACTGCCGAATTATTAAAAATGTCAAAATAGGACCAGCAAGTATAATCGAGGGAGTTAACAGATTAGAAAACGGCTCGATCAATAGTTGTCCCCAAGACCCTATTTACATTGGGCCGGGTGTCTTTGCGGAAAACTTTATCGTCTGCAGCGGTTCGAAGATTTCAGACGGCACCATAATAGCTGAATGTTTCGTAGGCCAGGGTACTGTTTTATCCAAGCAGTATTCGGCGGAGAGCTCTGTCTTTTTCGCCAACTGCGGTGGCTTCCACGGCGAGGCCTGCGCAATATTTGCCGGCCCCTACACCGTGACACATCACAAATCAACACTGCTTATTGCAGGACTTTTCTCGTTTCTGAATGCCGGCAGTGGAACCAACCAAAGTAACCACCTGTACAAATTAGGTCCAGTCCATCAAGGCATAGTAGAACGCGGCTCAAAGACCGCCAGCGATTCATATATGCTCTGGCCAGCAAAGGTCGGTGCATTTACTGTTGTGATGGGTAGACACTACAGGAATTCAGACACCTCAGATTTGCCTTTTTCATACCTGGTTGAGCACGAAGACGAAAGTCATCTCGCGCCAGGCGTGAATCTGCGTAGTTTAGGTACCGTACGAGACGCCCGGAAATGGCCAAAACGCGACAGAAGAAAAAATCCCAAAAAGCTCGACCTTATCAACTTCAAACTGCTAAGTCCATATACAATTCAGAAGATGATCAACGGTCGTGACCTGCTCTGTAAGCTCAAAGCGACATCCGGTGAAACATCCGACTACTTTACATACCACAGTGTCAAAATTAAGAATACATCATTAGATCGAGGCATCAAATTATACCAGATTGGCATCGATAAATTCTTAGGTAATTGTTTAATCAAGCATTTGGAGGGCAAGCAGTTCAAAGATGCTGGCCAGCTTAGAGCGGCGATGCAGCCGAAGACCAATATGGGCCCCGGTAAATGGGTGGATTTAGCTGGTCTGTTGGCCCCGGAAGCAGCCGTGCAAGAAATGCTTTCTGATATAGAAAACGACACTATCGGCACCCTGGAACAGGTAGATGAAAGATTTCGGTTGATATATGAAAATTATCCGCAGTACGAGTGGGCCTGGGCTGTAGATGTTCTGCAGAAAAATCTTGCTAAAACAATAGATGAAATAACACCTGATGACATTATTGCCCTAACGAAGAAATGGAAGGATGCCGTGTTGGAACTTGATCACCTGCTTTACGCCGATGCCAGAAAAGAATTTGCCGCTACTGCACAAATTGGTTTTGGCATAGATGGCGATGAACAGATAAAACATTCAGACTTCGCAGGGGTTAGGGGGACATTCGAAGAGGTTAGTTTTGTTTCCGAAATCAAAAAACACATGGCCGCTAAAACAGAGCTTGGCAATGAACTTATCAGCCGGATGGAAAATTTGCTTTAAGGCAAACATTTAATCAAGGAGTATTTTAAATGAGAGTAATAATGCAACCCAATTACGAGGTAGTATCAAAATGGGCTGCCAACTACGTAGCTAAAAAAATAAATGATTTTAGCCCCAATGAATCAAAACCTTTTGTATTAGGGCTTCCAACAGGCTCTTCGCCGCTGGGAATGTACAGAGAGCTGATAAATCTCAACAAAGCAGGTAAGGTTACGTTTAAAAATGTTGTCACCTTTAATATGGATGAATATGTAAACATCCCTGAAGACCATCCCGAAAGCTACTATTCTTTCATGTGGAACAACTTCTTCAGCCACATAGATATCCCGAAAGAAAATGTCAATATTCTCAACGGAAACGCTTCGGACCTCAATGCTGAATGCACCGCATACGAGGAAAAGATGAAAAAGGTGGGTGGTGTTACACTCTTCGTCGGAGGAATAGGGCCGGACGGCCATATTGCATTTAATGAGCCGGGCTCGTCGCTATCGTCAAGAACCCGTATTAAAACCCTCACATACGACACCATCATAGCCAATTCGCGATTCTTCGGCGGTGACGTCAACAAAGTTCCCAAAACAGCTCTGACGGTAGGCGTGGGCACCGTTATGGATGCCAAGGAAGTGCTGATTATTGTCAACGGCCATAATAAAGCACGTGCCCTGCGACATGCTATCGAAGGCAGTGTCAATCATTTGTGGACAATCAGCGCCCTGCAAATGCACCCCAAAGGCATTATTATATGTGATGAACAAGCCACAGTGGAGCTAAAGTATGGCACTGTAAAATACTTCAAAGATATAGAATCAGCCAATCTTGATCCGCAAACGCTTCTGAAATAACAGGACTTCCAATCCCCGCAGCTTTCTGCGAAAGCAGAAGCGGAGGGATTTCTCACTGGTTCTGTTCCGGGCGGATGGGATAAACGATGTGGGCCTTGTCTTTGAGCGATTCTATATACTCTGTAATAATCTCAGACCGTCTCTTTTGTGTAATCTTGGCTATTATATGGTCTTTGGCCTGCTCGAACGGAACCACGCCGGCCTCTTTGCGGTCGGTAACCTTTATTATGTGATAGCCGAATATGGTTTCCACAACATCACTTATTTGTCCGGGCTGCAGTACAAAGGCAACCTTTTCGAAAGGCGCCACCATTTTACCCCGTGGGAAGAAATCCAAGTCGCCGCCCTTTTCCGCAGAAGGTCTTTCGGCTGAATTTGCTTTTGCCAGCTCTGCAAAATCGGCTCCCTCTCTGATTTGTTTAAGCAGGCTCTCAGCTTTTGCTTTCGCTATGGCTTTGGCTCCGTTCGGATCGGTGCCGAGCTGGGAGGCATCAGGTGTTATAAGAATATGGCTCGCTCTAACTTGTTCAGGAGTTTCAAACTCCCTTTTGTAGTCGGAATAATACTGTTTGATTTCATCTTCGGTGACATCCAATTTACCGGCCAACTGCGGCTCTAAAAGTTTCAGATAGAGCATTTGCTTACGAAAATCGTTTTTGAACGCGTCAAAACTTTGGCCGTGTTCTTCTAATTTTTTTTGGTACTCCTCCAGTGAGAGTGGAGGCTGCTGCTCAGCGGCTATTTCGGTGATTCGACGCATGAGCTCATCTTCGGTAACTACTATTTTGTCTTCTTTTACTTTCTCGTCCAGCAGGTACCCACTAATAAGCTTTTCCAAAACCAATTGTCTGACCTGTTTTTCATACTGCTCAATAAATTCGGCAGGCAGTTTTGCAGCTTTAGCCGTTACCCTCTCAAGCTCCGGCTTAACTAGCGCTTCCAGGTCGCTATCGGTGATATTGAAGCCGTCAACGGTAACAACAACGTCATTGGGAGTCCGGTCATCGGCCTTTGGAGTCTTTTTCGAGCAACAACTTAAACCGAAAACTGCCAAAAAGAGCAAAATATAAAGAATGAGACATAAAAAGTTTTTTCTTTTACTTTTACCACATTTGTTTTTGAGCGGACGCGGATAGCTTATCATAAATTTACCCTTTTACTGATTCACTTTATTAAAAAACCTTTACCTGTCAGTTAATAATCATTATCTCGGCAAAAAACGGCTGTGTCAAAAGTAATTTAGCCGAAAAGTTGTTGAGGTATCAGGACAAGGCTTTGACGCCGCTGCCATATCGGCGTATAATTCCGGCTAAGAAGGTAAAGCATGAAACACAGCAGAATCAGCAGGGTAATACAGATTTTGACAACTCTACAGGCAGGCAAGAGCTACGCTGTCAGTGATTTATCGGAAATGTTCGGAACGAGCCGACGGACAATTTTTCGTGACCTGAAAGAGTTACAGACTATAGGTGTGCCCTACCGCTACGAGGTCAAGACCGGCGGTTATATCATAGACCCTGAATTCTTTCTGCCGCCCATAGACTTGAACCTGCAGGAGGCCCTGAGTCTGCTCATGCTGGTCTACAAGGCAGGCAGTCAAATACAGTTGCCGTTTAAAAAATCGGCGCTTCTGGCCGCTTTGAAAATAGAGAACAATTTGCCTGTCAAGATCAGACAACATTGCAGCTCAGTTTTGCAACATATCTCCACAAAACTTGACGCCCAGGCACCAATCCGCCTGGAAGGCGGACTCGATAGAACCTTCGCAAAATTGGAAAAAGCTATAGTTAATAAACGAAAGGTGAACATACAGTACCACTCGTTGTTTGAGGGCGAGATTATCAATGTGGAGCTGTGTCCTTACCATATGCTCTACAATCAACGAGCCTGGTATTTGCTGGGCTATTCCAGCCTGCACAAAAGCATCCGCACTTTTAAGCTTAATCGTATCAAAGAGCTTGAAGTTACAGATCGGTTCTTTATGGGTGGTGAAAAGTTCGATTTGGTGGATTATCTCGGCAGAGCCTGGTCGATGATACCTGAAGGCAGGCTTTATAACATCAAGCTGCGATTCCTGCCTAAAGTAGCTGATAACATCACGGAGGTAAAATGGCACAGCACACAAAAGGTCATGCGAAACAGTGATGGCTCAGCCATTGTGGAGTTTCGTGTTGACGGCCTGGGTGAGATAAGCTGGTGGATACTCGGTTACGGTGACCAGGTACAGGTGCTTGCACCAAGAGCCCTGCGGCAAAGGATCCTCGAAGCAGCCAGAAATATAATTAAACTCAACGAAAAAATATAAATACCACACTTCACTTTGATATTACTTGCCTTTGATTTTCTTGCAATTACCTTATTTTTGCTGTAAAGTATTGCGAAATATGACGAAATAAAAATATTGCCAACGTAGCTCAACGGTAGAGCTCTGGTTTTGTAAACCAGAGGTTGTCGGTTCGAATCCGACCGTTGGCTTTGGTAAAATAATCCCGCAATAAAAAATCCCGCGTAAAATACGGGGCTAAAAAATTTGTCCTACTATTTATTCTGTCTTCCTACTTATACTTCGCATCAAATTCGGCGTCGATTACGTCGTCACCGCCTTTTCTCGCAAGTAACAACCTACTACGGGAGCGATTAACTGTCGGGTGTCAGGTAGTCCCGATCAGATCGGGACCAACACGTGATTTCAAAGCAGAATTTCCGTTACCAGTCTTCAAGTCAGTGCCTTTAATATATGGAGAAGACCCCGATAAAATCGGGGCTCCGGCTCTTTACGAAAGAATTACAAAGGAAAGGAATCACATCATGTTAACTGGAAGACAGAAAAACGATTTTAAGATTATCCTTATTCTATTGGCTTTAAGTACGGCGCTGCTGGCTGTACCTATCTTAGCAAAACAACAACGCAGTAACAGTCGTAAATCGAGCAATAACAGCAGAAGTACAAGAAACCAACAGGTAAAAAAAGCCGCTAAAGCACCTACCAGGATTGCTCCTAAAACTCGTTCAAGCAAGCCTCAAATCATTTCAGGCATCTCAAGGAATAAATATCTAAGCAGTCTCGGCAGGGTAACTAAATCCAATACTAATCAGCCAGGTATGATTGTATCCAGCCGGCAAACTAATAGAGCGACACTCCGTAGAAGACCCATCCTACAATTGCAGAGCTCTATTAGAGTTCGCGCGCCATCAAATATTAAAATGCCAACTGGAATGAGTTCCTCTATAGCAAAACGGAACTCTGTCCTTAGCAGGATCGAAGGGACTGCAGGTCCAGACAACAATAGAAATTCATATAGGACATCACGCATTAGCAGCCAGATCACTACAAACCCTTCGACTTCGCTCAGGGCAGGCAGATCTTCGATTTCCACTCATTCGACACAACTCAGGACAGGTATATTAAAATCACCAGCCACTACAAGCAGAGATAGCCGTATAAGTTCAAGTAAGGCGTCGCGCATCGGCAGCCCCATCCAGCGATGGGCGGGGCAAAAGTCCTCTACTTCGATTATAAGCCCCCGATCCTTCGATCCTGCTCAGGCCCGCCCCGAGCAGGGCCGAGGAGACAGGCTAAATCGGGGGCAACTATCCGGTTCATCCACCTCAGAGCTTCGGAGAACAGAAAGCCAAACCAGAAGTCGCAATAGGAGCGGAATTTTTGAAGCATTAAGAACACTCGGTAAAAAACCTGCCGTTCGACCTGGAGGCTCTCAACAGGCGGAAAACAGAGCTGACACCGGTCGGACACGCAAGAGTATAAACCTGAGAGTCGTTGACAGTTTACGGCTGAGCTCAAGACCAAGAAAATCTGCTCTGGAAATTCGAGCAAATGCTTCAAATGCTAATCCTTCGGCATCGCTCAGTCCTAAGGACTCCTTACGGAGGACAGGCGTGGTAAACAATGCCAATCCACCCGTGGTGGGCCACGGTGGATTATCTAAGGTATACCGTGAGTATCCTCCCGTAATAAGAAACAAACACCGCTATGAACATATCTACTGGGACTACCATAATCAATTACGCCATAGAATTATCTGGCCAAGGTATCGTTTCACTGTGTGCTATACATACGGTCCACACTTTACATTTCGTTATGTTTATCCTTACTATCTCCGCAGGTATATCTTCGTCAGCTTAGGTGGTTACTGGCCTTTAGAGTACAGGTACACCCGATATTACTGGTACGGCTGCCATCCCTACCGGTGGTATGGTTACTATCCCATCGCCCACGAAGTAACAGGCGACACATACAACTACTATACATACAACTACTATTATGGCGATAATGGGACTGTCCCATCTGTTTCCGCTCAAGGAGTAGATGGCATCAAGCCCGTTGATCACAACACCTTTGCAGATGTTCGTGAAAAACTCGCCAAAGAACCCGATATGGAAACTCCAGCCGATATAAAATTCGATGAAGCAGTAAAAGCTTTTGAAATCGGCGATTACGAAACAGCTATTGAGAACCTCACAGAAGCAAGTGAGCTTGCACCTGATGATACGGTACTTCCTTTTGCATATTCACAGGCGCTTTTTGCCAATGAACAGTACGCGGAGGCAGCAGATGTTCTAAGAGTTGCCTTAACACAGGTCTCCCCCGAAAAGGAAGGCGTCTTTTATCCCCGAGGCCTATACTCAGACGATGAAATTCTCTTTGAGCAAATCAAGCATCTAAGCGAAAAAGCTGAACTTTATAGTTTCGATGCAGACCTGCAACTTCTCCTGGGTTATCACTTGCTCGGCACCGGCGAAATCGATAAAGCCACCGAGCCGCTGCTGAATGCCAGCCAGGACTTGGAAAATGTAGAAGCTGCTACAATGCTGCTCAACCTGCTGACAAAAATTTCACCCGCCTCAGGCGGGCAAAAAACAGATACAAAAACCGAAAATGCTGTTCAATAAGCATATCCTTCGACATGGCTCAGGATGGGCCAGCTAAGGTTAGTACAATGAAAACGAAACATATAATAACATCTTCAGTGGTTACATTTCTCATGAGCCTTATGGCACCGATTGCCCCGGCTGATAACCGGCAGGAATTTGTGGTCTGGCCAACAACCGAAGAGCAGGAGGCACCTGATATCTATAGCAACATTGTAGTCTGGCAGCAATTCATCACAGCCGAAAACGGCAATTATGACGTCTACGTTGCAGATATAAACAATATAACTGACCCATTGCTTTTTGTCATCGGTGATTCTAATGACCAAACTAATCCTGCTATTTACGAAAAAACAATTGTCTGGCAGGATTATGTTTTATGGCAGGGCTTGGCGGACTGGGATATCCGGGCGGTAGATATGAGCGATCGAACTAATCCCTATTTGTTTGTGGTCTCCGATATCCCTAATAATGATGAGCAACATCCGGTCATTTCTGGCAATACAGTCGTCTGGCAGGATAGTGACGTTGGTTTAAAGGAGCGGATTGATATCTACGGTGCCGACATCACTGATTCCAACAATCCTACTGAGTTTCCCATCGCTACCTATGAGTTTGACCAACAAAGCCCTGCTATATACAGAACAACCGTCATCTGGCAGGATAACTTCTTTGGCGACTGGGACATTTTTGGCGCTGACATCTGGCAAAGAAACAAGCCATCAGAGTTTCCCATCTCGTTTCTTGAACACGAACAGCAAAACCCGGCGATTTCAGGCAACACAGTAGTGTGGCAAGATAACTTCTCCGGAAATTGGGACATCTACGCGGCTGATATATCCGAGCAAAGCGATCCTATCGAATTTGCCATTACTATCAACGATTCATCACAGATAAATCCTGATATCGATGGCAACATTGTTATCTGGCAGGACTACCGAAATGGTAACTGGGACATATTCGGCTATAACCTTATAACAAAGCAAGAATTTCAAATCACCAATAATCCTGCTGACCAGACTAATCCTGCGATAAGTGGAAATGCCGTGGTCTGGCAGGATAACCGCACAGGGAGCTGGAATATATATGCGATAGTGCTTGATCGATCCGAAATAGAAAATTAGCAATTGCGGCTTCGACATAGTACAAATGTAACCTTGAGTTCAAAGAAACTCTTTGGGATAAATTGAATTGAGCATTAAGGTAAAAGATTTGTCGAGTTTCAAGGAGGCATAAAATGATTAGGGATATAGTGACAGCTTTAATAATGGTGCTTGTTGGCTTGGCGCTGATATTTATTGCCGGCTGTCAAAGCGACGCTCAGACTGGTGCTGCTCTTGGCGCCCTTACAGGTGCCGGAGTTGGCCAAATAGCAGGACGTAACACGGAGTCAACTTTAATTGGAGCAGCGGTGGGTGGTACCGCCGGCTATATGCTGGGCAATGAAAGCGACAGGAAAAAGGCCCAGATTGAAAGGGCCTACCTGCGCGAGCAAACGGATTACGTCACTATTAATATCACCAACAGCAATAGCTCCGTCAGCCAGGTAAGACTAAGAAAGCAAGGCGTAGGCATGTGGGCACACGCGGCGAGTACTATAACCACCTGCCAACTGAGGACCAGTTAAGGCCTGTGTACGGCTTTTAGTCCGCGGCGGCGGATTGCAGACTACTTGGCTATTGAAGAGCCCGCTATTTAGACATATAATTCCGGATACTAATGACCAAGTTGTGGCTTTTAAGCGAGGATGCAGAATACACACGGCAGTGAAAGACACGCTATGAATAAGCGGTTGCGAAATGCTTTGAAAGGACTTACAAGCCCAGACTCAGAACGGCGTCGCCGGGCAATGGAGCCATTCGTGCGAGCAACGTTCGAGACGTTCATTAGGTACCTGTACCGCTACTTAGGTAACGAGATAGAGTGTGAGGACGTGCTGGAAGATGTCTACGCCGATATTTGGGAAAAGCCGGATCATTTGCGTAACATTATTAATGAAAGGCAGTTGTTAAGAACTGTTTATCTGTACTATATGCGGAAACGCTTAAGAGAAGTTTATAGAAGAATAAACCATAATTTATGTTTATCGCAAAAAAATTTGATGAACCTCATTGCGCCAGAATTAGGTGTTATTGAGATACTGTCGCAATCAGAGCTTCAGCAGGCCCTTCATCGGATGCTAAGCAGGCTCAAGGCGCGGGAGCGAAGAGCCATAGAACTTTGGATGGAAGGCGCCTCTAACAGAGCAATCGCCAATGAGTTAAAGACCACAGTCGGGGCAGTCAAAATGCTTGAATTTCGAACCATGCTGAAACTTAAGAAAATGCTGCACGAATACTATGGCGAAAATTGATAACTACTTTTCTTTAGGAGCAACACATAATGCCTGACACAAACCGAGAAATCCAGGAGCTACTGGCTGACTATTCGGCTGCCTTGCGTGACGGAAGCATACCCGTTTTTCTAAAGTCACTTGCCCGCGAGGAAACAAAGATAATAGCAGCCAGTCGTGAGTTTTGGGATGCCACAGAGGTCGTGCAGACCCTTAATGGTGCTGGATTCGCTGATAAAGCTGCAATCCCAAATGTCAGTCTGTTTATATCCCGTGTCGACGCCAAGATCGCATCTCGACTGAAACAAGCTAAGGCGGCGCCACGAAACAAACGCAACACAAGAACAAAACCAGCAACTAAAGTCGAAAAGAGCACAGAGGAACAGATATGATTTTGGACTGCTACCAATGTTCATCCTGCTACTTTGAGGACAAAGAGCCATCCTCAAAGATAGATCCTTCGACAATCTCGCTGCCACAATCAAAGATGGCTTTTCGCAATGTTCTGGTAGTCTTTGTCTGCATCGAAATGTACGATAGCAAAGAGGAGCTGGAAGAAGCGGTGGAGGAGTTTTCTTCACTCTCAGAGCTCATAGGTAAAAGGCCGATAGTGCTCTGTCCAAATGTGCATCTATCAATGGATAGAGCACCGGAGAAACAAGCTGCGTGGTTCATTGGCGAACTGGAGAGGATGCTGACTGCAAAGGGATATGATGTGCATCGCCTATCGTTTGGCTACCATAAACAATATGGTATGGAATGTAATGGCAATGTAGGAAGCGTCGTTGGTAGAAGGTTCTACGGCTCTGCAGAGAAGCAGTTTCTCAGGCTCTTAACCCGACTTGGTGTTTGTCCTCCGGAATCTCTGCCCAAGGACATGCCTCCCTGGGCGAAGATTCTTACGGAACGTCGACTGAAAGTGTTAGGCAACCGAAAAGAAACTTACAATGTTGCGAAAAAGATGGTCCAGGACCAGCTTGATACTACAGGTGACAGTGAGCTTTGGACATGTATGTTGTTTGAGGGGGAAAGACAACCTATGGAGGATTATCTCAGCAGTTTGTACGAAATCATAAGAGATTATCCGGATGTGAGAGTACACCGAGCAATGAATCTGAGCCTGCCGGGCTTTTCCAACCAGGCACGTTTCCTTTTCCGCGAGTTTCCAGAAGCGATCAAATCGGGCAGACTTCGCATCTACAGCAGTAAAGTATCCGACATAGAGTTTTTACTGACCAGAACCGCTGTTCTTCTTGCCTTTCCACAAATACCGCGAAAAGCTGGATCGCACGCAGGAGAAATATCGTTCGGAATTTACTGTAAGGATGAAGACTTTGCGAAGAATCTGATTCAATGGTACCGTACATTTCTTGTCGACTCGCGTTTTGGATGGATTCGTACTGAATCCGAACTAAACGCCACAATCAACGAGTTGGAAGAGGAAACATTCCAGTAATGGTAACTGGTAATTGGTTATTAGTAATTAAGTTCACCATTTAACCAGTCCTTAAGGGACCAGTTACCAAATTTACTCAATAGGATCAAAACTGTGTATACGGTCTCATCCTTAGTTGTTGTTGCAGTCTATGTGACGGTACTTACATTTGTTGCCGTACGGGCACGAGCAGCGCGACGGTTTTCAGAATTTTCTTTGGCCGGACGGGCACTCCCACTGGCATTGGTATTTGGCAGTCTTGCTGCCACATACGTGGGACCAGGTTTTTCAATCGGATTTGTAGGCAAGGGTTTTACAAGCGGTTTTCTTTTTTGGGGCATAGGACTTGCGTATGCCGTACAAAACATTTTGGTTGGATTGTTCATCGCCCCTCGGCTAAGAAGCCTGAAAAACTGCCATACATTAGGCGATGCGATAGGTCAGAAATATGACCAGAAGTGCCAGATTCTTGCCGGCATTATCTCTGTAGGTTTATGTGCCGGTTTCGCCGCGGTTATGGCCAAGGCTGGTGGTGATGTGCTGCACGACACATTTCGGCTGCCGCATTGGTCATCCGTAATCATCGTTGTCGGCATTACAGCCTTATACACAACGTCCGGTGGATTGCGGGCGAGCGTAATAACTGATGCCTTTCAATTCAGTGCCTTTGCAATATTATTGCCTGCCATGCTTCTATGGGTGCTGGGCCTGCACCTGGCAGGTGGAGCTGCAACTTTTGCTGAGCAGGCTTCAATAGCAACTAAAAGCGGGTTTTCTTCTATGCCGCCCATTGAGATAATCGGCCTTGTAGCAGCATTTTTCCTTGGAGAAATGCTCATACCACCATACGCCAACCGGGCATTGGCCTCCAGGACGACACGTGTCTCGCGAGATGGTTTCATAATAGCGGGCCTTTTTAGCGTGGTTTGGTTCATGGTCATGATATCGCTTGGAATTGTCGCTCGAAGCATCATCAAAGACAATCCTGGTGAGGACTACATACTTATAAACTTGGTCAAGTCAACTGTGCCTGCTGAGGGTTACGTACTTTTATTAGTTGTGTTGATATCAATAGTTATGTCAAGTCTCGATTCGCTCTTAAATGCGGGGGCGGTAGCTTTTACCGAAGATATTATCAAACCGTTCGTGGACCTGCCGGACAAAGCCGCTCTTAACATGGGGCGTTGTGCAACTGTTATTATAGCCGCGATCGCGGCTGCCGGAGCAGTTGCTGTCCCCGGTATCATCAGCGGCTTGCTTATTTGCTATACTATTTGGGCCCCTGCAATTCTTCCTGCACTCATAATCGGTTTATGGCTGAAGCACCCTCGTCCACTTGCGGGAATCTTATCGATGGGTGTCGGAACGCTCATTGCCATAATTTTTCAGTTTGTTTCCTGGCCAACTAAGGTACCTGCAATATTGGTGGCTCTTTGTGCAGCGCTGCTGGCATATTTACTGGGACATTGGATAGAAGTAATTAGATGTAGGCCCCGTTAGAAATTGATACCATTCTATAAAAAGACGGAAAAATTTCCATCGGGCCGGGTAGTGAAAGATGGACATACTTATTTTGGCTGTTGTTATAATAGGGATACTATTCGTTATAGCGAGCGGCGTTTGGGTTGCAATTGCGTTAGTAGGCGCTATTTCCGCGAATCGGGACCAAGCAAATAAGAAAAAACAATCCCGCAGTGCCATAAGGCATCTTGACGATAAAATACGGGGCTAAATATTTCGTTTAGCCGTCGCCGGAACGCCGACAGTTAAATCTAAACGCGGGTCTTATTTATCCTTCGCTTCAAACTCGGCGTCGATTACATCGTCACCATCTTTTCTTTTAACCTCACTTTCAGGTGTTTCGCTGGCGGATCCCGCCTGCGAAGCCTCGCTTCCGGCTGAAGCTGCGGCCGCCTGCTTTTTGGCTGCCTCCTCATAAAGAATCTTGCCTAACTCCTGACCGGCTGTACTAAGATTTTCCATAGCTCTCTTTATCGCCTGGCCGTCTTCGCCTTTTACTGCCTCTTTGAGGTTATTTACAGCACTTTCAATTTTGCCGCGAGTTTCACCGGAGGCCTTGTCACCATGCTCTTTGAGTGTCTTTTCCGTTGAATAAATCAACTGGTCGGCCTGGTTCTTTAAATCGACCACCTCTCTTTTTTTCTTGTCCTCCTCAGCGTGCTCCCCGGCCTGCTTCTTCATATTCTCAATCTCTTGTTCGCTTAGCCCCGAGCTGGACTTTATCACAATGGATTGCTGTTTGCCGGTGCCGAGGTCCTTGGCGGAAACATTCAAAATACCATTGGCGTCAATATCAAACGCAACTTCGATTTGTGGAATACCTCTCGGAGCTGGTGGTATATCAGTAAGCTGGAATCTGCCCAGTGTACGGTTGTCCCTGGCAAATTCACGCTCACCCTGCAGCACATGTATGTCAACGGAGGTTTGGCTATCCGCAGCAGTCGAGAAAATCTCTTTTTTGCTGGTCGGAATAGTAGTATTGCGCTCAATCAATCTGGTCATAACTCCGCCGAGCGTCTCGACGCCCAATGAAAGCGGCGTTACATCTAACAGAAGTATATCCTTTACACCGCTATCACCAGCTAAAACTGCTCCCTGAATAGCGGCGCCAATAGCAACTACCTCGTCCGGATTAAGGCTCTTATTGGGTTCTTTGCCAAAGATTTCTTTGGCAATCTGCTGGACTTTGGGAATCCTGGTTGAGCCGCCGACTAGTAATACCTCGGCTACATCCTTCGGCTGAAGTTTTGCATCCTCCAGAGCCCTGAAGCATGGATTCTTCAAGCGGTCAAAAACATGCTCAGAGAGCGACTCAAACTTACTTCGGGTAATCGTCATCTGCAAATGTTTTGGGCCTGATGCATCAGCGGTGATAAAGGGGAGATTGACTGAGGCTTCAACCTGGGTGCTGAGCTCACATTTTGCCTTTTCCGCGGCTTCTTTGAGGCGCTGGTGCGCCATTGGGTCCTTACGCAGTTCAATGCCCTCTTGTTTTTTGAACTCATCAGCTAAACAATTTATCAGAACCGCATCCAAGTCATCACCACCAAGGTGCGTATCTCCATTAGTGCTCAATACTTCAAGAACTCCACCTTCCTCCTCAAATCCGCCAATATCAAGGATTGAGATGTCGAAGGTACCACCGCCGAAGTCGAATACCGCCACCTTTTCGTTCGGTTTCTTTTCTACCCCATAGGCAAGGGCTGCAGCGGTAGGCTCATTGATAATTCGCTCGACCTTCAGTCCCGCTATTGTACCTGCGTCTTTGGTAGCCTGACGTTGTGAATCATTAAAATAAGCAGGCACGGTGATAACAGCGCTGGTAACTTTCTCACCTAAATAGTCTTCTGCGGTCTTTTTCAAGTCCTGCAGGACCATAGCTGATACCTCGGGTGGTGTGTACTGTTTACTTCTCACCTCGACCTTGACCAGTTCCTCCGGCCCACCGACGATCTTATAAGGCACTAACTTTTCCTCTGAGGCAACTTCATTATGGCGCCGGCCCATAAAACGCTTTATGGAAAAGACAGTATTTTCCGGATTGGTTACCTGCTGATGTCGTGCAATCTGGCCGACAAGCCTTTCGCTCTTATCGGTAAAGCCGACCACTGAAGGCGTCAGCCGAGAGCCGGATGAGTTAATTAAGACCTTCGGTGTCGAGCCTTCCATTACAGCCACCACAGAGTTTGTTGTTCCTAAATCTATTCCAATAATCTTAGCCATAGTTAGGTTCCTTTCGCCATTGCTATCACATCATTCCTGCGTAAACAGGAATCCAGAAAGAAACATAATAGATTCCCGCTTCTGCGGGAATGATAAAATAATTCTGTAAAAACTAAAGATTTGAATGTGCAAAAGACGTGCCAGTTAGATAGAGGTGCCGATTTAAACACTTAACGCTTTGAATATTAGCAAGTTATGTTTTTTTCCGCACCTGTTTTTAGTTTCCTTATATGTAGAAGGATGCCCTGGATTGCCAATTCATTGTGCCATTTTGGCAGGCATGTTTGGTAACTGGTGAATGGTAATTGGTAACCGAGTTCACCATTTAACCAGTAACCATTTAACCAGTAACCAATAACCAATTTTATGTTTCCTTATTCAGAACTGAGCGGATAATTTGGGCTCGAAGCGCGTCTCTGTGAGTAGGATCCAGCGGTTTCCCATAGTTTAACTGCAGATGAGCCGGCAGAGTCAGCATAAATAGCCGATTTATGGTCGTAATAGACAGACCCTTGTCCTCATCTGCGCCTTTGCCAGACTTATCTCGGGGCAGTTCAGCCAAGTCGCGTAGTCTTTTTAATGCAGGTGTTGTCGCCCCCATACGCTCATACATATTGATCCCTAATCGCAAATGGCTCAGTAAAAACAATGCCTCATGAGAACTTATCAAATGAGCGCTCTGCAAAAGTGCCATCGCCCGAGAAATCTTGTCGTCGAGTGTGTCAACCTGCTTCGAGAGCAGCTCTTTTCTGGCTGCGTTTTCATATTCGACAATTTCAGGGATGATTGTGTTCTCAAATTCCGAGACAATCGCTTCTTCTGAGACCCCAAGCGAAATCTGATTTGATAACTGGTACAAATCACTTGCCGCTTCGGTGCCTTCGCCGAAAAGACCCCGTACAGCCAAGCCCATATCTCGTGCAGCATGGAAAAACTTCTCAATTTGGCCGGTCATCTTCAGAGCCGGCAGGTGTAGCATTACAGAACAGCGAATCGCCGTGCCAAGATTAGTAGGGCACGCAGTAAGATAGCCGAAACGAGGACTGTAAGCGAAACCAATCTTCTGCTCTATCATGTCGTCAATATGATTTATCTGCTCGTAGCACTTAGATAACTGACAGCCGGCTTTCAGCACCTGTATTCGCAGATGGTCTTCTTCGTTGATCATAGCGGTAAAGAACTCTCGTCGGGCGATAACAACACCCCGTGGACCCCGGCCTGCGGCGTGGTGTCGGCTTATAAGGTGTCTTTCAACCAAGAAATCTCTGTTCAGATCGGAGGCCTTGTCCACGCTGATATAGAAGATTTTGTCACCAAGGTCGAGTGACATCAGAACTTCTTTTAGCTTTGTTAGTATCTCAGATTTTTCGGTGGTCGAGCATCGGCTTAGAAATTTATGGCCGGCAAGGTTCCTGGCTAAGCGGATCCGTGAAGAAACCACGATATCAGACAGTGGGCCTGAGCCGTTAAACCATTCGTTTATATCATTACTTATGTCGGTCAGCTTCATTCACGCATCTCTATTTTCGATGAGTATTGAGCGTCATGATTCCAACTGTTTTATTTTGTCCCGTAACCTTGCGGCCTCTTCGTAATCCTCTTTTCGCACAGCGACATCCAGTTGTTGCTGAAGATTTGCGAGTTTTATTTGCTCCTTTGCTCCCTGGGGCATCCTTGAAGGGATCTTGCCACAGTGGCTTGTCTTACCGTTATGAGCTTTTTCGATAAGTGGCAGAAGCGCATTCTCAAAAAACTCATAATCGTTGGGACAACCCAGGACCGCTTCCTTGCGGAACTGGTCAAGCGCAAAACCGCATATCGGACAACTCTTCTTCTCTTCTGACGGGCCGAACATCTCCTCATCACTTGGCTGAACGGCAAGCAGGCCGCTGAGCAGTTCATTTATCGAAACCTGACTCTTGGCAGCTATACCCTGCTCGACGGCACAATATTCACAGAGGTGCATTTCATTGCGTAGTCCGTTGGTAATCTCAGTTAGATGAATAGTTGCTGTTCTCTTGTTACAAATCTGACATAGCATAACTAACTCGATACTCGATTGAACTCCCGCAAAGCGGTGTTTCTTATTAATACTGGATACCTGATTTGCTCTTCCGCGAGCATCGAACATCGAGTATCCAGTATCTTTATAATATTATACCAAATTCCACCCAAAAAACTATCGTCAAATTCGTTGACCCTCTAAAGTTGTTCTACCGCAATAAACTCCGTAATTTGCCCCCTATACAAATCCCCACGTTTTACCCAGGATTTTTACTCCACGATTTAGCCTGGAATTTTTCTTTCTATTTTGTGTATTCTGCCCAGCAACTTTGTTCTTCCTCAACCTTGATGCTTCGCAACTCCAACTCCTTTGGCAGTTTCGACTCGAGCTTTTCATATATGTATTTAGCTACGTTCTCAGCCGATGGATTGTTCCGTTGGAAGTAATCAATTCTGTCCATTGATATATTATCGAACTCAGATGTGATTATTTCCACTGCTGATTTGAGCTGGCTAAAGTCCATTACCACTCCTATATTGCTGAGCATATCTGAGCAGACATTGGCCGTAACAATCCAGTTATGGCTGTGTGGAGGCTCTTTTGAGCCATCCGGCAGGATTAATTGATGTAACGCTCGAAAATGTGTTTGGACACTGATTGTAAACATATCCTCATACTCGATATTTGATAACCGACGAGAATCGAGTTACTTTTTTATTTTGTTAAGTCGCTTTTGCAACCGAATTTGGACGTTTTGGGGGATCAGCTTAGAAAGGTCTCCGCCGAGGGAAGCCACCTCACGAATCAGGGTCGAGCTGGTAAAGCCGTATTGCTCGCTGGTCATTACAAAAACTGTTTCTATTCCGGCTACGGCTCTGTTGATCATAGCGAGCTGGAACTCATACTGCACGTCAGTAAGGCTTCGTAGGCCGCGGAGAATGACGTTCGCCTTTTTTTGGGTGGCGTATTCTACAGTTAGACCGTCAAAGCTTTCGACTGATACGCCTTTCATTTTTCCTTGCTGGATTATTTCCGCAATCATTTCGACGCGTTCTTCCGGGGCGAATAACTGGTTTTTGATAGGACTTCGACCGACGGCGATAATAAGCTCGTCGAAGAGTTTCAGCCCGCGATTGATAACATCTAAGTGCCCATTAGTAATTGGGTCGAAGGAACCTGGAAAAATCGCCTTTACAAATTTTTTAGCCATTAATATACCTTTCCTTTGCAAAAAACGGATTGTTATTATACTGCAAATGTATATCAGGTCAAATAAACCTTTCGCCGGACGATCTTGGCGAATGCGTTAAAATCACAAATCAACAATGGTTTTTTAGAGGAGTTTTGGCAGCAGCATCAGCGTGCTGAAAAGCCATTACGACATTGGATTAATATCGTTGAAGCCGCTCACTGGCGTAAATGGCACGATATAAAACGAACTTTCAATACAGCTGACTTGGTTCATAAAGGAAACAATAAATACGTGATATTTAATATTTCAGGGAATAAATACGGGTTGGTAACAGCAGTTAATTATATAGGACAACTGGTAGTGATAGAAATGGCGGATTCAACTCACAAGTGCAACAAGTGAATCCTTCTGGGTTAACGATTTATAAAATACCTCATTTGGGGTCTTAAAGCCAAGAGATTTTCTGGGTCGGTTATTCAGGCGATT
>Ga0315533_1000527_pt1 | contig 32463 bp, 35 predicted proteins | sample SalMarSW160130MG_FD_203081 | JGI IMG/M metagenome (GOLD analysis project Ga0315533, IMG submission 203081) | Salt marsh sediment microbial communities from the Plum Island Ecosystem LTER, Massachusetts, United States - Salt Marsh Sediment SW1601-30 ...
TCGATAGCGTGCTGAAGATTGCCGCCCGAGTGGGGTCGTTATCCTACAGGGACTTTTACGAAGGCGCGAAGACACATACGAATCCCGCGAAATCAGATGAACCTGTGCTAACCGGATAGGCATAGAAGATAGATTATCGAAAAAGCTTCTTAAACGTTGGCTCCAAAACAACTTAAGGGTCACTAAATCATCTTAATGTGGTCTCTCCCAAAATACGATTATTCATTTCATGTTTTTTCACGTAACATGCTATTGTTTCTTCTAATTTTGAGACATGGTTTTGATGTAAATATTAGTATGTATTGATAAGTTGTTTTAGAACCAACGTCACCTTTTAAACAAGGAGCAACAGATATGGGTGATAAAGGAAAAAAAGATAAAGGCAAAAGGGAACAGCAAAAAAAGTCCCAGCTTAATCCAAAGGAAAAACGAAAATTGAAAAAAGAAAAGAAGAAATAAATGGGGCATAAGTAATGAAGTATTCAGATTAAATGGTAATTTGCCTAAACCGTCAATGTATTTGACCTCTATTTCGCTGGCGCCCTTCGACAATCTCAGGACTTTCAGCTCTATAGAGGCAGGTGATCTCCAGCGTAAAGCCCATGGATTTGTGTTTAAAAAAAATCCATTTTGGCAAGCAAAATGTTGATAAATCAAAAAAATGATTGTCAATGATATTAAATTTGCCTGAATGCTATGAGGACAGTTGGATAAATGTGCACTAAACCAACTTTCAATTGAATTATTCAGGGAGTGGATTAATGAATAAACCAATCAGTAATATTCACTTCAAATTCATGTCTTTTGGCTTCAAATTTCGTGATTTGTTGCTATCCCCTAAAAACAAATTAAGTGAAGTAGGTATAAAGCCAGGGTTTCATATACTTGATTATGGTTGTGGCCCTGGAAGCTATTCAATCGCTGCGGCCCAATTAGTAGGGAACTCTGGAAAGGTTTATGCTCTGGATATCCATCCCCTTAGTATTGAGAGAGTTCGAGATATCGCTTCAAAGAAAGGGATAACAAATATAGAGACCATTTGTTCCGATTGTGCAACTGGATTGGAAGACGGGAGTATAGATGTAGTTTTATTATACGATACCTTTCATGACTTAACGGATCCAGATGGGGTATTAAAGGAGTTGCATCGAATATTAAAGCCAAATTCTATTGTATCTTTCAGTGATCACCATATGAAAGAAGATGAAATATTATCTGAAATAACAAAGAAAACCTTGTTTAAATTATCAAGAAAAGAGAAAAGATCGTCTATCTTTTTAAAATCCTAAGACTCCCTGAGTTTTCCTGGGAACCGAAATGCGGTATGCAATTATTACTAACCCCGTCTCTGGAAAGATGACTGTTTATCAAAAGCGCACTGTGTTAGCGAAAGCTGCGGAGATTCTCGATGCAAAAATATACGGGCTAGATACCATAACAACGGACGATTTTAGTCAATGTGCGCGTGAGCTTGCCACCAACTATGATGTACTCGTCATCGCCGGAGGGGATGGAACCTTTTCTGACATCATCAATTCTATCGATACGTCTCAGACACCAATTGCATATCTTCCTTTAGGCACAGGTAACGCAATGCGGCATGCCCTTGAATATAAGGGGAGCTTTGCTGACATTGCAATGCGCATTAGAGATGGCAAAATACACAAATACGACCTGATCAACTGCAATGAAAAAAAGCGTGCCTTTATGGCATCCATAGGGATCGAAGGAACACTCATCCACCTCCGAAATCAATACCTCGCTCAAGGTGCTACTGGTTTCAAAACGTATTTACGAGCCGCCTTCAACGCATATTTCAGAGAATATAAACGAGCCATTGCCACGATTACAGTAGATGGCGCAACATTTGATACGGAAAACCTGTTAAGTCTTATGGTAGTCAAACAGCCTTACTATGGCTTCGGAATGAATGTTGTGCCAGAAGCCCGATTTGACGACCGGAAACTGCATATCTTTTGTATAAATTCAGGACTGTTTAAGTGCACTATCGGGGTGGTAACCGCATTCACCATTGGTAATCGCATTGGTAAATATTGCACTGGCCAGAAAATCTCTGTACAGTTAGAACATCCATTGATACTACAAATCGATGGTAACTACACATGGAAATCTGACGTCTTTTCTTTCACAGTTATGCCAAATGCGCTGAAGATTAAATGCTAAGTCCCTCGATTCATAAATTCGATGCCGTATTGATTTACTCCATTCGGCCCGAGCAGTTCGGCCTTGAGCTCACTGCCGAAAGGCTCATGGCCGAGGGCGGGACTAAGTGCTGCCCGCGACGAGCTAGGCCGAGCCGAGTGAGCCCTTTGGCCTGAGCGACTCGACATGAGCTCGCCGACATGTCTCTGGGTCGAAGACAATCGCAAAGATTATACTCATTAGAATACGTTATAGTATTTGCGAATCGAAGCACTAAGTTGCTTTTTAAATGTAGTAAATTAGGGTCAAGCCCCCATACTACATATGTTACCGGACAAATTATGATACTTGAGTGGGTTCACATTCATGAAACCGCCTTCTGGTGGATTGGGATACTATCAATGGCTACATTTGTGGGAACCATAATCATAATACCCATCCTAATTGTTCGAATCCCAGCAGATTATTTCAAGCGTAAGAAGCAAAAATCAGAACCATGTTATAAAAATCATTATGCACCCATATGCTTTATCGGTCTTGTTTTTAAAAATCTTCTCGGCATTATATTTGTTTTGGCAGGTCTGGCAATGCTGTTTTTGCCAGGTCAAGGCTTTATCACTATCCTGATTGGTATAATGATGCTAAACTTCCCAGGAAATTTGCACTGCAACTCCGCATCGTTCAGCAACCAACTGTATTACAGGCTATCAACTGGATACGGGCTAAGGCAGACCGACCAGCATTAGAGGTAACCAACTTAAGCCTCATTGAGGGAGGAGATAAAGGAAAGTGAAAATGGATACTAAAAGCCAATGAAAATTGAAATTTTAGGGACAGAATCTTTAGGGGTACGAGGTCTTTGCTGTTTTGTTAAAACTAAAGATCAAAAGATATTAATCGACCCGGGCATAGCATTGGGTTTTATGCGATACAAATTACTTCCTCATCCCCTTCAAGTGGCAGTCGACGAAAAAATACAAAAAAAGATTATAAAAGCATGGTCTGAGGCTACTGATATAGTAATCAGCCATTTTCACGGTGACCATATCCCCTTAGTAAATGCAAATCCTTATCAACTAAATATTGAAAAAATAGCTGGTTTAAATCCAAAGGTCAAGATATGGGCCAAGTTATCACACCTTTCTCCGACTGAAAAGAAAAGGGCGGAGTCTTTTTCTCTTGTCTTGAATAAAAAACTGATTCCGGCAGCAGAAAAAGGGCAAAAGGTTTTACGTTTTTCCAAAGCAGTCCCCCATGGAAGGCCTGAGAATAATTTAGAAACAGTAATGATGACTAAAATCGAAGAAGATTGTGTATTTGTACATGCATCTGATATTCAACTTCTCAATAATGAATCCGTCTCTCAAATAGTATCCTGGAAACCCGATATAGTGTTAGCGAGCGGCCCTCCCCTTTATTTATCTATACTTTCCAAAGATCAAATTAACAATGCCTGGCACAATGCTTTAAGGATTTCAGAAAGTGTTGATACCTTGATTATCGATCATCACTTACTAAGAGACGATACCGGGATTCAGTGGCTAAGGGAACTATCATTAAAGTCAAACAAAATGATTCTGTGTGGGGCTGATTTCATGAAGAAACCACGAATGTTCCTTGAAGCTCGGCGCAAAGATTTATATCAACAGATGCCTGTTCCTGAAGGCTGGCACGAAGCTTACGGGCAAGGCAAAGTCAATACTGATTACTATTGGAATTTAGGTAAAAAATATTATAATGGTATAGAATTAGACGATGAAAAATGAGTAAAGATTAAAAAGAGGTAACTCAGGTTGTCTGGTTTCCCGATAAATCGGGATTCAAGGTTCACGGTTGGCTCATTTTTTTTATATTCCTTGAGCCTGTCGAGAGCCGTTCGGCCTTGAGCTCACGGCCGAAAGGCCTCTAGGTCGAACGAGTAATTGATGAATCCACGAACCTCATTAGGTGTCCTCTTAACTTTTTTATAAAGATTTTTGAATGCGCTGGACCATATGTATTCTTAAGGGGGTATTCGGTTCAATGTTCCCCGATGAAATCTAGATTGTTTGCCTGATCTTCATACTTGTCCCCGCCTGCCGTCTGGCGGGGAGGTATATTCATCGTTTTCTAACCTTGAACCCCCTTAACTTTGAACCTGAATAGTAACAAAAAGAGAATAAATAGGTTAGTAGTAGACATTAATATACATTATGCGAATCGAATATTTGGCAGACAACGTAGCACTTATACCAATAATTGCACACTGGCATCATGAGGAATGGGGTTATTTCAACCCCGGTGACTCTGTCAAAAAGCGCATTGCCAAGCTTCAGACACACCTGGCTAAAAAACAAATACCAACGACTTTCGTCTCCCTGTCCGGAGGAATTCTTCTGGGATCTGCTAGTCTTATAGCTCACGATATGGATACCCGCATGGATCTCTCCCCCTGGCTTGCCAGCGTATATGTTACACCAGAACACCGAAGTCAAGGAATCGGTACTGCCCTCGTACAGCGTGTTATTGAGGAAGCTGTAGAGTTAAGCGTAGATACACTGTACTTATTTACTCCAGATAGAGAAGGGTTCTATGCCAGCCTCGGCTGGTCCGTAGTTGAGCGTACTGAATATCGGGGACAGAAGGTGGTCATTATGGCCTTTCATATCATGGATATAAACATCGCTGCCTAATAATGAGATAAGAATGAGATCTGAACGGGTTGCATATCAAATATTTCGAGATGAGAATCAAAAATTATGCCGTTAAAGCCCTTAAAATGGTACAAAAATCTTGCCACAAAAAAAGGTCGCCTTGAAGCCGGAGCATTTCTTGTCGAAGGGGACAGGGCCATCAAACAGATCATTGAAAGCCATCCGGGTGAAATAATTGAAATTATAGCAATAGAAAAACCATCCCCTGCGTACCATAATTATTCTATTCGGTATGTTACTGATAGCCAGTTTCGCTCAATCTGCCAAACAAAGACTCCCCAGGGAATTATTGCTCTTGTCCGTCTACCCCTGGATACATTCTCCGATCATCTGCCAGAAAATATCGGGACGAAAATTTTACTGCTCGAAGATGTTCAAGACCCAGGGAATGTTGGCACACTCATACGCACTGCCGCAGCCTTCAATTTTTCCGGGGTTATTCTTTCCAACAAATGCGCCGACCCCCTATCCCAGAAATGCATCCAGTCCACTGCGGGTGCAGTATTATCTGTCTGGATAAGAAAAACAACCCGCTACCTTGAATTCATAGAGAAACTGAAAAAAAATGGATATTCCTTGATAGCAGCAGATCTTAAAGGTATGGAAGATCCATCAATCCTTCACTGTCAAGATAAACTCCTGCTTGCCTTGGGAAATGAGGCGTCTGGCCTTTCAGAATCTATTCTAAATGTATCTAATCACCGATTCAAAATTCCTATTATCAGACAGCAAGCAGAATCGCTGAATGTCGCTGCTTGTGGAGCAATTTGTATGTATTTGAGTTCCTATAGATAAAGCATTAACTGTTGCCTTAATGCAGATTTTGTGGATTTTGAATACTATCTGCATACTCAAATTTTTTCGGATTTGAGGATATCGAACGTAATCTATAATCTCAGAACAACAGGAGCCATCCAACATTTTGTGGATCGATGTGCTAATTTTTTTCTGTTCTGCTTCCAATTTTCCGCCTGTCAGTCGTCCGATAAGTGGTTATATGTGGACCTAGATTATCCGGAGGTCTACTCGTTCGACCTGGAGGCCTTTCGGTCGCGAGCCGCTCGACATGAGCCTGTCGAGAGCCTCCAGGTCGAATGACTCGCAGCCGAAGGGCTCAAGGCCGAGGGGCTCTCGACAGGCCCACCACATGATGCGTCAACTTTACCATTGACACACAAGCCGAAATCCCCTATATTCTGGCTCTAAAAAAGGGATTTCTTATCACTTATTATTTGCACCCCGGGGTGGCTGCTTTTCAAGATGTCCCTTAAAATCATTGGTTTTATTTTAGGTTCAAGTATGGGTTACGCCATTGCAGTTTTTATTTTAAGACATTGCACCGGGAATATTCACGAAGGGAGAATGGTGTTGATTGTATCTTACATGGTCAAATCAACAAGAAATAATACCCCACCCTCGGAGGGTAAGGGCTTCGGCCGAACGTTTAGGACGACGGTGAAAATGGTTCTTTAAAAAAGATTAAAATAGATGGAGATAACAATGCAAGACTTAATTGAATTTATTGAAAAAATCCAATCCGATAATCGATTAAGCTCCCTTGAGGAAGCTGCCATAAAGCAGAGTATTATTCTAAAAATTTTATCGTTGTTAGGATGGGACCCCTTCAATATCGACGAGATCGAACCAGACTACCATGTCGGTAAAGGGAAAATCGATTTTTTATTGAAATCTGACAGCACCAATAAGATATTTCTTAATGTAAAAAAAGACCTGGCGAACCCTCAAAAGCTTCAGGAGCAGCTCTTCCTGTTGGCCGCTCAACAGGATATCAAAATAGCCATATTAACCAACGGTCTTATCTGGAACTTTTTCTTGCCGCTGATGGATGGAAGTCCAGAGGAGAAGCAATTTCATGCCATAGAGATTCTCAAAGAAAAGGCGGACAATATCGCCCAAGGTTTTTCAGATTTCCTATTAAAGAAAAATGTCATTTCGGGAAATGCACTGAAAACCGCAGAAAGTCTCTATTTCAAAAGGAAAAAGGCAATGCTTGTAAATGAGTATCTGCCAAAGGCGTGGCAAACAATCATCAACGAACCCGAGAAATGGCTTGCCAATATTATCTCAAAAGCGACAAAAGATCTATGCGGATATGAGCCTGACCCAGAAACCATCAAAAAATTTATGTTATCTGAAATCAAAACAAAAGCGAACGTATTAAAAGTTCAGCCTCCCCCCATATCGGATAATATCAAAAAGATTACAAAAAAAGATTTTAAAGGGAAGGCTATTAAATCCTTTTCTTTTAAAGGGGAAAAACACGATGTGCATTCATGGAAGGCCATGGTATTGAAGATCTGTGAAATCATGTATGATAAGCACAGAGATGAATTTGAGAGTATATTGTATATCTCTTTAGAAGGCAGGGCCTGTTTTAGTCAAAATCCCCATGAATTTTTAGAGTGTGAAAAAATAGCAGGAACAGATATCTATATGGATCTCCATTTAACAGTAAAAGATATGCTGGCTCTTTGCAAGGAAATCCTCTTGCTTTTTGGCTACAAGGAAAACGAACTGATTATCGAAAGTCAGCCCATCCCGTCTTAATGGCTACGGCGACTTCTTTCAAGAATCGGAATCTAAAATATAACTCTTTGGCCGGCCAGACCCTTTAAGAAACGTTTCAGCACCAACCTAATGATAAGCTCTTTCCATCTTCCTGAATTGTAATGAACATCAATAGAAAAGTGGCATTAAAATGAAAGAAAAGGCTTTCATTATCACTGCATGTCTTATAGGAATAGCCGCGGTTTTTATGGTATAATCAATGAAAATAACATTGTATTTATCGTTGGTATTATTTTCATTATTGGAGGATACCTTCGGATACGAAAAAAACGAAGGAATCAATATATAAAAAGGAATGATTTACGGTTCAACACTCACAATGGGTATCGATTATCTAATGATCGCATGCCGTTACTCGGAAAATGAAGGCTGGCCCTCCATATCCACTCTCATTTTGTTGGATTTATAAAGATCTGCCCACAGCATTATCCAGGTAATCCTTCCTTTGCATCCTTCCTTTGCATCCTTGACATATCTGCTTTTCTTTTATAGACTTTTCAGTGCCTAAAACAATAATCGTATTTTATTACAACCAAAAATAAGGATGCTTTAATGAATATTAACACAAATGATTTCAAGGACATCAACTCAGGTGATCGTGTACTTATGGGTCCTGGACCAAGTAATGTGTCCGCACGGGTGTTACAGGCCATGTCAGCTCCATGCATTGGACATTTAGATCTCTATTTTTAAAAACCGCAAAAGCCCGTTAGTAAGCTGGTATCTCAATATGAGCATGGTTCGTAACTCCTGGTAAGAAGAATCCGTGCCCAACTATAGTATACGTATCAATTGAGGAGGACTAATCATGTCCAAAATATACAAACATCTTGAAACCAAACTCATCCATGCCGGTGAACCTGATCCGCTCATCAATGGTGCAGTGAGTATGCCTGTTTTTCAATCTTCTACATTTGAATACACTGGCGCAACCAGTTACCACGATCTCAAATACATTCGCCTGAACAATACCCCAAATCATATCGCCCTCCACCAAAAATTGGCGGCATTAGAGAATGCTGAGGCAGCACTTGTGACAGCCAGCGGCATGGCAGCGATTTCAACCACCCTTTTAAGCATTCTCTCTTCTGGTGATCATTTGCTTGCACAAGAGTGTCTGTATGGCGGGACACATGATTTTATTACCAAAGATTTGGAAACGTTTGGGATCTCATATAATTTCATAGATGGAGACGATCCAGGTTCCTGGAAACACAAATTAAAACCCAATACCAAAGCGATATATGTGGAAACCATGACAAACCCTCTTCTGCAGGTTGCCGATCTCAAAGCTGTTGTCGAATTTGCCAAAACACATGGTTTTATTTCACTGATCGATAATACCTTTTCGAGCCCGGTGAACTTCCGACCCCCTGAGTGGGGCTTTGACCTCTCGCTGCATAGCTGTACAAAATACCTTAACGGTCATTCTGATATTGTAGCAGGCGCTGTCATTGGCCGTGCCGATCTAATTCAAAAAATTACACACAAGCTCAACCACCTTGGTGGCTCGCTTGATCCTCACGCCTGTTTTCTGTTGCATCGAGGTCTTAAAACACTAGCAGTAAGGATGAGACATCAAAACGAAAGCGCACTCAAAATTGCTAAATTTTTAGAAAAACATTCGGCAATTAAAAAAGTTAACTATCCAGGTCTTGAAAGCCATCCCAGGCACCAACGTGCCAACGAGTTGTTTGATGGATTCAGCGGTATGTTGAGCTTCGAATTGAATGATGGTGTTCAAGCAGCCGAGCGTTTTATCCAAAATACAACATTACCAATAAGTGCCCCAAGTCTCGGAGGCGTGGAATCGCTCATTACCAGACCGGCTATCACTTCTCACTCAGGCATGTCTTCTGAAGACCGCCAAGCAATGGGAATTTCAGACTCCTTAATTCGCTTATCGGTGGGTATAGAGGCAACTGAAGATCTTATTGAGGATTTTGACCAGGCGTTGAAGACGTAAGGTAAGAGTAAGTGACAGATGTGCACTTAAAAAGCACAACATCATAAGAGATAAAAGTGTCATAAAAGTGATCATAATTGACTCATAAGCCCAATTACTCTATACTTCTCACTGAAAAAGCAAGATCTTATCAACAATTTTCCTCTTTTACTCGAGATAATGGAATTAATTCCGATCACACAATAGTTATGTGAAAAAATGAATTGAATGCAATATGAAAAATTTAACAATATCTAAGCTTAAGAAGGGCCTCTCTGGAAAATCTGAAAATGATTTATTGGAAGAGATAATCAATTTATTTAAAAGAATTCCACAGGTTAAAGAATACTATACCCTTGCATTAAGTGAGGAAGGCGAAGAACTGATATTTGATAAATACAAAGAAATAATTACAAATGAATTCTTCCCGAAACGAGGCTATGGCAAAGCAAGATTGTCTGTCGCAAAAAAAGCAATAAATGATTTCAAAAAGATTTCAGATAAGCCTTCATTAATAGTAGAGATAATGCTTCACTATGTTGAACAAGGAGTTGATTTTACAGATCAGTATGGTGATATAGATAGCCCTTTTTATGACAGTATGGAAAAAATGTTTGAAGAGGCACTTCGGTTAGCAGAAAAGAACAATTTGTTGTCTTTTTTTCAGAAAAATTGTGAGGAAATTGTAAATGAGGCATGTGAAGGTTGGGGATTTAAAGATGGGCTAGCTGACACCTATTATGAGTTCTATGATACTGATATCACATAACAAATCAATTCAGTTGACCGCAAGAGGTTGCCGGTTTTTCAAGTAAGGTGGTTGTTTTCGAAGTGCCTTACAAGTTCAAACCGTTCTATGGGCGGCAACTGATCTCAAACGTTGGGGAGTACAAAATGGACTATAGCGACAGAATGATATCTGCCATCCCAGACTGTATACTACAATGGACTATACCACATTTCCTTTCAGTTAATCATATCAGTAGAAGGCGAATAGGCCATTTATACTTACAAGGAGAAAGGATATGAAGACTCAACCACTTACTGTGATTTTTCTCATCTTGTTTCTGTTTTCATCGTGTGCAGCACCTGCAATACATAGAACAGTAAGACTTTATGACCTAGACAAAGGCAGTGTTATGGAGGCCTTCATCGAGGATGCCCGTCAAATTCATGGAAAAATAACAGCCGTGAATCACGGAACAGGTGAAAGCTTCACGGGCGAATATACTTCAATAAGAGATGATGTGGTAAAATCGTCATATGGCTCTGGGTATGTGACAGGCGGCCCTTTGTCTTTGTATCACTCGGGCTATGGATGGGCGACTGCCTATGGATTCTCTTTTGACCAACCTACCAAGATATATGGTGCAGCTACTCTTGTTGGAAATAGAGGTACAGTCATAGAGGTTGTATATGAAGTTGACCGTCGTGTCCTCCATGGACACGGCGTTGGTCGGGACAACCAAGGTAATCGCTATAAGCTTCATTTCTAGTTTATCCTTTCTTGTGTGGGAACGGAGTCAGAGTTTTAACTTGACAAATTACGGGGATTGTAGACATCTCTATGAAATTGAGGAACGTTTCCAGGTTTAAGTCATTCCCCCAACCATATGCTGAAGGCTGAGCGGGCTTATACCGCGGCTTTTTGTACTATTTTGCATATCGATAGATTGTCTCTCTTACATGCGATTTTCTTAGATTATCGCCCGGCAGCTTAGCAATACGATATGCTTTCCTTTTTCTGTATAGATATGGAGATTTCTAAAATGTATCAAGTTCTTCTAACCTCAGCACTTTTAGCAACATCCATTGGCGTTTTTTTAGGCGTATGGCAATTATGGCGAACCAAGGTTCAATCTATTACATCATTTGAGGATCAACTTGCACGAGAGTATCGTCAAATAGCAAGGGATATACCTGTTGATGCATTGCTGGGTAGAGAAATACCTGAGGAAAATTTTGAAAAAGTGCGTGAACAAATATTTAATTATATTGATCTCTCTAATGAACAAGTGTTCCTCCGTCAAATTGGTCGTGTGAGCAAAAGAAGCTGGGATTACTGGAGAGAAGGTATCGAGTCAAATTTATCAAAGCCTACATTTGCCAAGGTATGGTCCGAAGTTAAAGATAGTGACAAAGATGTTTTTCGTGAATTACGCATGCTTGAACAAAAGGATTCTGCATCTGATCCGCGTAAATGGGATCGACAACTACTAAAAGTATAACATCAGTTTTGAGAAGGCTGCTCATTCCGCTACGCTCCATTCGCACCTCTCAAGCTGCGCGTTATAGGAAGACGAATAAGACCAGATGAATCCACTGAAGGAGGAAAAGATTATGATGCTAAGAACATTCGCTGCTATCAGTCTTGCCTTGCTGCTATAGGGCTGCGCCTCTGGGACCCAAGTCCTGCGCAAAATCGATCTGGGAATGTCGTCCACACAGGTCGAAGCAATCATGGGCAGACAGGACGGGTTTTCTAAGGTGGACAGAAGCTTGGTTTTGTTGGTGCTTTTATTTTATTTGCAGGAATCATTGTATGGATTTCATCTTTTATTGGAAGTCTATTTAGCCGCAATAAAAAAAATTGATTCTGGTCACCCAATAGCCGAAAAAAGTCATATCGGAAAAAATGCAGGAGGTTTTGTCATGAAGTATCTGAAGGAAAGACAGAGGGTTGTTGGCATTTCGGTATTTGTAATCATTGCAATATTGTTTTGTATTGCAGGATGCGCATCAGAAAAAAATATTCTTCTTAAAAAGGGTTATCCTCCATTATATACAGATCGCTATGTGGAACGTGATCTAACAATTCAAATCACACCAGGCCTTTACAAGATATACCTTGGCACACCCATCTCTGAAATATCAAAGATATACCCTGTCAAAAAGGCTGAGGATCCAGTGATTGCTTTATATAGGAAGTTCGGATTTGGTGATCCAAATAAAGAGGAACGGATAAATAGAGAACTCAAAAGAGAATGTTATGAGATATCTGAACGCCTTCCCGATAATGTTAAGAGCATTCGATTAACGACTATTGATGGTCTTATTTATGTGATAGCAATACACTATGATCCGGAATATACCCAAAAGATAAGCTGGGAAGTCTTCACTTACCATGCCATACATAAATATGGTCCACCGACTGTCAATAACTCCGTATTGACGATGATGAATGAATATAGCTTCAGCTGGTCCGATGGGGTGACTGAATTAGTGATTAGAAAGAACGGAAAGCTAAACAAAGAGAAAACGATATTTTCTGTTGAAAGCTATCATGTATTCTACACACATGTTACAACTCGAAACGCAGTAAACGCAAAAAAAAAGCAATTGGATGAAACCGAGACAGCACCGGGTATCAAAAAACCCTCATTCTAGAAATATGTATAATGTTTCTGAATCTGTATACCCTCCAATAGGATAGCTCTGATCACGACTTTCAAAACGCTGGCGCATTCACAACACAAGTTGGTTCTACCGTTCAGCGATAAATTCCCATCTCATCTCTGCTATTCCGATTTTTTCATTTTCCATCCTTTTTTATTTATCCTTTTTTATTTATTGACAAATCACCATTAATATATTAGACTGGTCTTAATCTAGTCTGAGAGGTATTATTATGGAAACAGTCGGTGCATATGAAGCCAAAACACATCTTCCAAAACTGCTTGAGCGTGTAATCAAAGGAGAACGAATAACCATTACAAAACATGGGGTTCCAGTAGCCGTATTGCAACCTCTGGAATCTTTACGAAAGGCAGAACCTAAAAAGGTTATTGCTGAACTGCGTAATTTTCGTGCTAAGCATCGTCTTAATGGGCTTTCTCTACGTAAAATGATCGAAGAAGGAAGGCCCTAAATGACTGAAAATTTTGTCATGGATAATTCTGTGGTTATGGCATGGTGTTTTGAGGATGAAACAAGCCAATATACTGAAGCCATTCTGGATAGCCTGGAGGTGCTCACAGCGTTCGTACCCTCAATTTGGCCGTTAGAAGTTGGAAATGTATTATTGGTTGCTGAACGTGAGAAACGCCTCAGCGAAGCAGGTAGCGCACGATTTATTGCATTGCTAAACGAACTGCCGATAACAATTGAACAGGAACCGCCAGAAAGGATGTTGAAGGAGATTTTGGCCTTGGCACGGGAGCATCAACTTTCAAGTTACGATGCCTCATATTTAGATCTCGCAATGAGGAAAGGGATACCTATTGCTACTTTGGATAATGCCTTGATAGCAGCAGCTAAAAAGATACAAGTTCCGATTGTAGAGCATAGCTCTTAACACTGGCCTATCATTACCTGTGAAAAGAGCTGCTGAACAGCCACACCACTCGACAGCTTATGCAGCCGTTTTGCATAGGATATTGAAAAGAATTCATGCGTATGCAATATATAAAGAAATGAAAACGACACAATACTTTGAATATAAGAGGAAAAGACCTGATCGAGTTCAGGTTTAAAATGAATGGATAGAATGCAATAAAGAAAGAGTTAAAGAATTAAAAAGAGAGATGCTCTCTTTTATAATTACCTAACCAGATAAGACCAACTTTTTGAGGGAAATTCTGGTCAAAGCTCTGGATTCTGCGAATATACTTAACTGCCTCATATTCTGTTTTCATTTTTATGAGATCCTGTATATCCTCATAAACAACTGCATGGTATAAGATATTATTTTCTGATCTATTCCGTAAAGAGTCTTCGTCTTTCAAAAAGAAATGTGTTAACTGATTCATGGTATCTTCCATATCAAACTGCCAAGTTATTTTATACACAGCTCCGCACTGACATCTGTAAATCTCATCAAAATTTTCCGGGAATGGATAAAAGTTTTCACAGAAAGGACACACTATTTTAAATGATTTCAATGGGGCTAATCTCCCTACGTTCCTATTGATCGCTATTAAAAGTATTATTTTTATTATGAAAAATCTTTTACTATGTCAACAAAATATCCTTGCAGATAGGAATAAAAAATGACAACATCCCATAGGGAAATTTTTACTGAATAAAGAAAGATTAAAGAAAAAGTTGAATACTCTCACTATTGATCGTATCGCTACTCATAGCTCTTATAAGGATCTTTATATTTACTATCTTGAAGGATCTCTAAAAAGGGAAGAAGAGTCTCATTTAGGACTTACATTTTTAGGCAACTGGGCTGAGGAAGATAGCTCTTTTTTATTCTTTACGCAACCGTCTAAGGATTTTGTACAAAGGATAATTGATAAGAACAAACGATTACGACTGATTGATGAGTTTCATTTTACCTATGAAGAATGGTTAGGTGGCAAGGTTATACCGCGCAAGGTATCTCGTTTTTTAATCCTCCCTCCCTGGGAAGACCATCAGCAAAATGACGGAGAGCTAAAGATGCTGCTGAACCCTGGAGTTGTTTTTGGTACTTCCTTACATCCAACAACTAGAGATTCTTTATTGGCCTTATTAGAGATATCTGAAAGATTACTATCTTATAGGGTTCTTGATCTTGGAACAGGCACAGGAATACTTGCCATAGGGGCAGCCCTATTGGGAGCAGAAAGAGTTTTGGCAGTTGATAATAATCCTTTAGCAGTAAAAACAGCTACCCTCAATGTAAAATTGAATGGATTAGAAGAAAGCATCGAAGTAAGAGAGTGTTTGGCAGAAAACATTATAGATCTTCCTTCTGATCTCCTCATAGCAAATATCCACTATGACATTATCCGAAAACTAATAAAAGGCGTGGGATTTCTGAAGAAAAAATATTTTATTCTCTCTGGATTGATGAGAAGCCAAGCAAGGGATATCAAGTTGGAATTATCTCGGTATCCGTTAGAAATTTTGCATGAGTGGGATAACGATATGGTTTGGCGTACTATTCTAGGAAGAATAAAGGGATCCTGAGATGGATAAAAATATTGAGAGCATTCCCAAATTGCATGGATATAATTGTTTTGCTTGCGGAACTGCAAATCCAATAGGACTTAATCTTAGTTTTTACAAAAAGGGAGAGTATGTTTGTTCAGATCTAACCCTTGGAAAGAACTATGAAGGATGGGAAAATATGGCACACGGAGGGATAGTATCAACCCTTTTAGATGAGGTCATGTCATGGGCTATGATTTATTTCAAGAGAATCTTCTTTGTTACAAGAAGCATGACAATAAAGTACAAAAATCCCGTTCCATTGCATAGACTATTGACCGTTAAGGGCACAATATTAGAAGGAGAAAGAAAGCGTTTATGCAAGGCTAAGGGATTGATCTGCGATGAGGATAAAAACACCTTGGTCAAAGCAGAGGCCACATTTGCCATTTTATCAGATAAAGATCTTTATTTAGTGCCAGATAAGTTAAAAAGAGATATGAATAATCTCTTTAAAAAATTTTAATCAGAAAATCCAAACTTCACCAATCCCAGACTACTATCGTGTATGACCGAAGAAAAAATTAAATTCTTATCTAAAGACCTATTCATTGAAGGCCTGCTATGCATACAGGAAGGAGAAAAGGGTGTCGTGATAACGCACCCTCACTCACTTTATGGCGGCACTATGTATAATCAGGTTGTGGAGACACTTGTTGAGGTCTATCAGGATAAGGACTTTTCCACCCTGAGATTTAATTTTAGAGGTGTTGAGGGAAGTGAAGGAAGTTATGACGAGGGGAAAGGGGAGCAGGAGGATGTGAGATCTGCCTTAAAGTATATGTATAAGATGGGAAACAGAAATGTTGACCTGACTGGATATTCATTTGGGGCATGGGTAAATGCCAAAATTAACGACAGCCACTCTCTATGCAATAGAATAGTAATGATTTCCCCTCCTGTTGCCTTTTTAGATTTTACCTTTTTATCCTTTAACCCAAAGATAAGGTTAGTAATCGCTGGTGGTAAAGATGATATTGCACCAGCAGATAAGATAACGAATGTTATCAATACATGGAATCCAAAGGCCCACCTTGAGGTGATTGAAGGGGCAGATCATTTTTACACTGGCAAGATAGACTCCCTAAAGTCTACTTTGTCTCGCTTTATAAGTTGAATTAAAAAATAGTAAATTAGGACGCAGACCCGCCTGCCGGATGGCGGGCAGGTTCTCGCAGATATCCGTAGATATTTTCTCAAAATATTAAAAATCCTGATAATCTGCGTCCAAAAGCAAGTTCCGATATATAAATCATGAATCCTCTTGCATCCATAGAAATAGGAACAAATTCTATTAGGATGTTAATTGCTGAAAAAGGTATATCGGAGAATACCTTAAAACCTATTTTGAGAAAGCGAGTTATCACAAGACTTGGCCAAAATTTCAACAAAAAAGAAATGAGAATAATTGAGCCTGAGCCTATGTCAAAAAGCATCTCTGTGCTTAGAAATTTTTTTGGTATTGCACGTCAATTTGATATTCCATATCCTATTGTAGTAGCAACAGGGATAGTGAGAGAGGCACGCAATCGAAATAACTTTATTGCCTTGATCGATAAAAAATTAGGGCATACTGTAAAGATCATTACAGGGAAAGAGGAATCTGACCTGACTCGCAGAGGAGTTTTATCTTCACTAGACCGTAGGAGAGAGCCTCTGGTTATTTTTGATTGTGGTGGTGGAAGCACCGAATTTATATGGACAAATAATAAAGATAAAAAATCCATATCGATAAAATTAGGAGCAGTTATTTTAACAGACGATTATTTAATTACTGATCCGCCAAAGGATGAGGAAATAAATCAAGTCATCAACCAAATTGATAGTATATTTAAAGTAAAACTTGAATATATTAAGGAATTATGCAAAGAAACATTTTCTCTTGTGGGAACTGGAGGAACTATAATTAACCTGGCCGCATTGATACATGGTGTTAGAGAAACAGAGTTTGATGAAAAACTAAATGGTCTTGTAATTAAAAGAAAGGATATTGAACTTATATTCACAAAAATGAAGGGAATTCCAGAAGCAGAAAGGCTAAATCTTACAGGCCTAGAACCTGGAAGGGAAGATATTATCTTAGCTGGCACTTTAATAGTAATGAAAATTATGTATTATTTTGAAAAAGATGAGATAATAACAAGTTATACTGATTTATTAGAGGGCATACTTTTACAATATATGGGAGGAGAAAAGAATGTATGATCAAATAATAAAGGAAGGGTTGACCTTTAATGATCTTGTTTTATTGCCTGGGGAATCTAGAGTATTGCCAAAAGATATAGACGTTAAAACAAAGCTCTCTCGAAATATTTCTATTAACATACCTATTGTCAGTGCAGCAATGGATACGGTTACTGAATCAGAAACCGCTATAGCATTGGCCAGACAGGGTGGTTTAGGTTTCATACATAAAAACATGGCTATAGAAAAGCAGGCCTTAGAGGTTGAGAAGGTAAAGAAATCAGAAAGTGGTATGATTATTGATCCTATTACTATTGACCCAGAGCAGAAAATTTTAGAGGTACTAAACATTATGGAAAAATACAAAATTTCCGGAGTACCTGTTGTGAAAAAGGGAAACTTAATGGGGATAATAACCAACAGGGATCTAAGGTTTGAAACAAATCTGGATAAGAAAGTTAAAGATGTGATGACCAAGGATAATCTGGCCACAGCACCAGTTGGAACGACCTTAGAAGAATCAAAAAGCATCTTACATGAAAGAAGAATAGAAAAGCTGTTAGTTGTAGATGATGCAGGAAAATTGAAGGGGCTTATAACAATAAAGGATATTGAAAAGATAAAAAAATACCCTCATTCATGCAAGGATCATGTTGGTAGACTGCGGGTTGGTGCGGCTGTTGGTGTTGGACCAGAAAGAGATGAGAGAATTGATAGGTTAATAAATGCAAATGTAGATGTTATTGTTATTGATTCTGCGCATGGACACTCTACAGGTGTAATAGAAGCAGTAAAAGATACCAAGAAAAATTTCCCAAACCTGGAGTTGATAGCCGGCAATGTAGCTACATCCGAAGGCACGAGGGCCCTTATAGAAGCTGGCGTTGATGCAGTAAAAGTTGGTATAGGTCCAGGTTCGATATGCACAACAAGAATAATTGCTGGTGTTGGTGTGCCACAAATGACAGCTATTATACAGTGCGCTCAAGAAGCATTGAAAAACAATATTCCAATTATCGCTGATGGTGGGATGAGATTTTCCGGTGATATCACCAAGGCGATAGCCGGAGGAGCATTATCAGTCATGATTGGAAATCTCCTTGCCGGCACAGAAGAAAGCCCGGGAGAGACTGTGCTTTTTCAAGGTAGAACATATAAGGTATATAGAGGTATGGGTTCTGTAGAGGCTATGAGAGAGGGAAGTGTAGATCGCTATTTTCAGAAAATAACAGAAGGAGAAACAAAGTTGGTGCCAGAGGGCATAGTTGGAAGAGTCCCTTATCGAGGACCTTTAGCAGATACTACCTACCAGCTTATAGGAGGCCTAAGGGCAGGTATGGGTTATGTTGGTGCGTGCGATATTAAGGAGTTACAGGCCAAGGCAAAATTTTTAAAGATCACAGCCGCAGGTCTAAAGGAGGGGCATGTGCATGACGTGATTATAACCAAAGAAGCATCCAACTACCAACTTGAATAGAGATTAGATAGTGCTCAAAGAACATGCTTACAGAAAAGGGGTGTATCCCAAGGACTTGATCTCATTCAGGGTTTTGATCAAAGAAACTGATCTCATGGTCAGTTCCTCCAAGGATCTTAGGAAACAGACCAGAGATAGAGTACATCACTATCGAAGGCAACTGGAAGATTATATAAAGACAAAACCAGATTTTCTCTCCACTCTTCTCCCTTATCCTGAAGATTCTTTTGCCCCTGATATAATAAGGGAGATGATTTCAGCTACGAGAATCTTTGATGTAGGTCCAATGGCAGCAGTAGCAGGAACAATAGCTCAGCTTGTTGGCAGAGACCTTCTACAATATACTGAGGAACTTATTGTTGAAAATGGTGGAGATATCTTTCTGAAAACCGAAAGACCTGTTACAGTTTCCATCTTTGCTGGAAGCTCAAAGTTTAACGATAAACTCGGTGTCGTTATATATCCGGAACAAATGCCAGCGGGCATCTGTACCTCCTCAGCTACTGTAGGACATTCCCTTAGCCTTGGAAGTGCTGATTCAGTCTGCATTATATCCAGCAAAGCATCAATCGCGGACGCAGCAGCAACAGCACTTGGAAACAGAATAACCAATCAATTTAAGCTTAAAAAAGAAATTGAATCAATGAGAGAATCCAAAGATATTAAAGGTGGCGTGGTAATCATTGGCAAAACAATGGCAAGCTGGGGAGAGATCGAATTGACAAAGATACATTAGTATTACAGAAACTGGCGTATTCATTGCCTTTCAACCAACAACCTTAAACACTTCTTATGAAAAATATTGTAAATTTTCTTTTTGAAATAGGTATATTAAAAAAAACCCCACGGTCTGGTTACCAATTTTTGGGCACAGGCAATGAATCGGTTGCTGAGCATTCTTTTAGAGTTGCCGTGATAGCGTACCTCCTCGCAAAAAATGAGCCAAAAGCAGATATGCAAAAAGTTGTCCTCATGAGCCTTTTTCACGATTTTCATGAGGCCAGAACAGGCGATCACAACTATGTTAACAAAAGATATGTAACTGTGAATGAGAATAAGGCTGTGAATGATTTAGCCCGAAAACTCCCTTTCGGCCAAGAAATTGTATCCTTCATCGATGAATTTAATTCCAGGGAAACCCTCGAGGCACAATTATCTCAGGATGCTGATCAACTTGATTTTATCCTCGAACTAAAAAGGCAACAGGACTTAGGAAATATATCTGCTGGTGAATGGCTAAAATATTCAGCCAAGCGCCTTATTACTGATTTTGCTAAAACACTGGCTGATGAAATTGTTACCACAGATAGCAGTGATTGGTGGTTCGAAAAGAAGGAAGAGTTATGGGTCAATGGACCTAATGAACATACATAGCTATTACTTGTTAAAGGGAAAACGGATTATCCCTATCACATTTTTTATCTCAATAATAATCCATATAGGCATAATTATAGCCTTTCAGGGTATTTTCCCTTTTAGCCTTCTCAGAGCTGAGCGCAGAACCTATAAGGTAGACTTGATACGTCCTCCTATCAAAGAGATTAAGAAAAACAGTAAAGAAAGCGATCCTGCTATTAGTCAAATTCATAGTGAATTGCCTGTAAAAACCAAAGAGGCAACAATCTCCTTGGACACCAAGGACCCAACCTATCATCCATATACAAAAGTGATAAAGGAAAAAATATATAATTCCTGGATATATCCATTATCTGCCCAACAGAATTTTATTCAAGGCAGCCTTCTCATAGTGTTCAGGCTTGATAAAAATGGCAACCTCATTGATTGTAACATAGAAAAATCCTCTGGACACGAAATCCTTGATACACAAGCCCTTAAGGCTATAAGGCTCGCAAACCCCTTCCCACCATTTCCTGAAAATATTACGGTTCAACTTCTTAATATAAACGCCTCATTCGTTTATCAGTTAACATTTGAATAGTAAATTTTCCAACCTAACCTCTCCTCATGTACCTGATCGAAAGGCCGTCATTGCCTCCTGGATAAGTTCTTTTTCCTGGCCAAAATATCTGGGTGAAAAATGAAAAAGTCTTAGGTCTTTTACACTTGCCCTTCGAGCTACAATACCAGCCTCTTTTGCTGTCAAATGATACTTTTTTTGTGCCATATCTTTGTCCTTATCTAAAAAGGCTGCCTCAATAAAGAGAGTGCTTGAATCCTGGGCTAAATCAACAGCTTTTGTTATATTTTCAGGGCTTCCGATCATATCGGCAATGTAAGTAATTTTTTGTCCTGGTGAGATAATGGCAATTTTTTCTTTCAGATCACAAAGAGTAAAATCTTTTTCCCTTATTCTTTTGTCTTTATCCTTCCAAACTACCTTAAAATTTTGAGTTGAATTGCCTTCTTTATAGACTGCCTTCTTGAACTCTCTCAGCCAGGGACCAACCTCTAATCCAAGTTCTTTTAGTCCCTCTTTAATTATATTGATAGAAAAATTCTCTTTGAGTGTTAGCCCAATACAGTCTATTTTGTGATCCAGAATTACAGCATTAACTGAAAAATGTTCCTCGGAAAGCAAATTCCCTGTAAATGGAAACTCCTGAGGATCTCCAGTAGGCTTAAACCTATCTCTGCTATTATATTTTTGCTTAAGTATCTTTTCTTTTTTTATCTCTGTCACATGTATAGAAAGAGTGTTTTCATAGTTCTCTATAAGATTCCAGGTGTATGAGCTGAGTTTAGCTTCCACTTTTTGAATAAAATCCGAGGGACCAAATAGATAAATTTCCTTATCTCGTCCAAGGAGAAGGCGAAGAAGGGCATCAAATCCTATAAAATGATCCATGTGGGTATGTGTAACAAAGATATGGCTAATCTTAAAAATATCCCTGGCAGACAGTTTTGATAAATCTCCTAAGTCGAACAGCAAAGCCCTCTTTTCAAAAAGGAATGGGATAAAAAGCCCAGGATCTGAAAACATGTCATTTATCAATTTTGGATGAAAAGATGGTTTCATAGTTATTTTTCCTTGAAGAAATGTTGCACATCTGTTAATTACTTTCAATCAAAAAAAACTTTAAAGGTTTTTAAACTATGGCAAAAAAGAGGGTAACCAGAAAAGAACTCCTTAAAAAGGACGATGAATTTATTAGTCTTTCCACCAGATTTTTTCAGTACGTTTCTATTCATGGGAAACAAATTCAATACCTGACTGTAAGTGTAATGATTATTATTGCCATTGTTATTGGCATTAGTCTTTATTTCAAGCATTTAAATAAAAAGTCCCTTGCTGCCTATAACCTGGCCTATACAAATTTAGTGTCAGATTCTTCCTCTGACATAAGTGAAGATACTATTAACAAATCGGTCGAGGAGCTTGATAGTCTTATAAAAAAATATGGCTGGACAAAGATGGCTACACTGGCCATCCCCCAATTAGCCTACCTAAAATTCGGTCAGGGAAAATATGATGAGGCTATATCACTCTATCAAACGTATCTAAAAAAAGATAAATCTTCTTCTATTTACCATTTAATGACACATTTTGGCCTCGCTGCTGCATACGAAGCCAAAAGCGAGCATGAATCAGCCATAAGACATCTTAAAAAGATAATTAATGACGAGAATAATTTTCTTAAAGAAGAGGCTATGTTTTCTCTTGGTAGGATTTATGCCATGATCGGCCAGCAAGAAATGTCAAAGGAAACCTTTAAAGACTTTATAAATCAGTTCAAGGAATCACCTTTGGTTCCACTGGCAAAGGCAAATTTGGCAAAATAATCTAAAAGAAGGAGGAAGCAAATGAAAAAAACATATCTGGCTTTATCTTTGCTGTTGGTTGCATTTTTTCTACCAGCATCATCATCGGCTTTTGAGATCGGAGCGCGAGGCTACTACTGGTTCCCCTCGCTTGATGGTAATGTAAAAGTGGATGAAGCCGCCACTATTGGTGATACCATTAACTTTGAAAAGGACCTCGGAATTGAGGATGAGAATTATCCATCTGTTGAGGTTTTCCTTGGGGGTGGCAGGCATCACCTATCTTTGACATATACAGACATTGACTATTCGGGCAAAAATATACCTACAAAGGAGATTACTTTTAATGGAGAAACATATAGTACCACCTATATGATAGAGTCCTCAATTGAATACAAGATGATGGACCTTCTATATCAATATGATTTTTTGAATCTGGAAAATGTAGCCGCTGGATTTTCTTTAGGTGTCGTTTTCCAGATCAAATATTTTGATGGTGAGGTAGGTTTGAAGAGCATAGAATTCGATGAAAAACAAGATTTTACCTTCCCTATCCCTATGATTGGTCTTAATCTGCATATAGGGATGCTGGCCGATGTCCTCGAGGCCAGATTAAGGGGAACTGCTATTGGATATGCAGGAAATACAATATATGAGCTCATGGGTGATATATCATGGACCCCCCTCCCCTTCTTAGATATTCACGGCGGTTATAAAACCTTTGTCATAGATATAGATGAGGATGATGTAGTCTTTGACTATGATATGTCTGGCCCTTATGTCGCACTTACTGTAAGTTTTTAGTGCTTATTTTGGTGGCTTTAAAAGCCCCCTTTTCAGCTCAAATAATTCCTTTAGTCTTATTTCATAAAAACATATGTAAGCGTTCACAAGTTTCCCGATAAAATCGGGATTCAAGACCTGCCCGATGGATGGCAGGCGGGTTTTCGTGGAACTTTGAACCATTGAGCCTTTGAACCCATGAACGGCTACAAACACCTCAATCCCCTATCTTTAATCTCCTTATATATTAGAAGAATCCATTTCTCCTTAACGAAAAGTAGCTATGAGCAATGTGGCATTTTGGCTTTTTCCTTGACATCCAAGCATCCTTTTCACATACTTTTTGTAGATAACAAATAATGGTGTTCTCACTATAATGGAGTCATGAAAAATACTCTCACTTTTATCATGGCCGGTGGGAGAGGCGAAAGGCTCATGCCTCTTACACTGGACAGGGCTAAGCCTGCGGTTCCCTTTGGCGGTATCTACAGGCTCATAGACCTGAGTCTTAGCAATTGTATAAACTCCGAGCTCTACAAGATTATTATCCTGCCTCAATATAAATCCCAATCACTCACTGATCACCTGGGAGATGGTTGGAACATATTTAATCACAAACTTGGACACTTCTTAAAAATTGTCCCACCTCAACAAAGGATCAGTGGGGACTGGTACCAGGGAACTGCTGACTCTATTCGACAAAACCTCTATCTCATTGAGCTCACAAGGCCTCACCATGTCTTGATCCTATCAGGTGATCATATTTACAAAATGGACTACAGTCTTTTCATCAGGTATCACGTAGAGAAAAATGCGGATCTGAGCATTGCTCTCCGTGCAGTAGGAAAGGAGATGGCGCAACAGGTAGGTGTTGCCGAGGTGGATGAGGACTACCGCCTCCGCGGCTTTCAAGAAAAACCAAAGGACAATCCCAAGACCATTCCTGGGGACCCCAACCGAGTGCTTGCATCCATGGGCATTTATCTGTTTAAAACAGATACCCTTCTGAATGCCCTCAAATCGAACGATGAGGATGATTTTGGTAAAGATATAATCCCTTATTTAATCCCTGACTTCAGGGTATATGCCTATCCTTTTCAGAAGCGGAACATAATCGAAGATTATGCCTACTACACGCTGGAAAAGGGTGAGCGGAAGCTTATATTACAACCAAAAATCCGCGATTCTTCTTACTGGAGAGATGTTGGCACGTTGGATGAATATTGGAACGCCAACATGGATCTAACTGGCTTGGATCCTTCTTTTAACCTCTACGGTAAAAACTGGCCTATCCACACCTATCAGATACCAGCTCCACCTGCAAAATTTGTCTTTAGCAATGAAAGGCCTGAAGGTTTTCGAGTAGGTAAGGCCCTGGACTCTATTGTTGCCCCAGGTTCTATAATAAGTGGAATCGTAAGGAATTCGGTAATTTCTTATTATGTGTTCATCCAGAGCTGGGCAACCGTTGAGGAATCAGTAATAATGGATGATGTGGTAGTGGGACGTAATTGTAAGATCAAGAAAGCCATTATCGATAAACATAATGTGATTCCATCAAACACTAAAATCGGTTATAATCCGAAAAAAGACAGGAGTCGATTTACAGTAACGCCCAGAGGAATTGTAGTGGTGCCAAAGGGTTATTTTAAATGATCACTTGAAAGGGCTGCTACCCACACATAGATATCTCTTAAGGCAAGATTATTAGCTTTTGCTACTCTCCTGCATTCCTCATATTCAGGCAAAAGCGCAGTTTTTCCACCCTGATTGATAACCTTTTTGACTCTCATTTTACCCCATGGAGATTCAACCATCAACTCTCCCCGTGTTAAAATAGACCTCTGGCTATAGTTAAATCGAATCCCTAATGTAGTTGACTCCTTGAAGATAATATTACTAAGCCTATCCTTATCTTCAGGCTGGCCTATCACCTGGAGCTGAATACCAGGCCTATTCTTTTTCATCTGGATATGGGAAAAGGTAACATCCTTGGCGCCTGCATCAAAAAGTCTGTCCATCAAATAACCTAACAGCTCGGGGCTCATATCATCTAAATTTGACTCCAATACTACTACCGTCTCCGATCTTTGTTTATCGATATCGTTTCCAATCAAAATACGTAAAAGGTTAGGCCTATCAGCCAAAGTTCTGCTCCCTACCCCGTAACCCACTCTCTCTACAATCATTGAAGGCATAGGACCGAAGGAAGAGCAAAGTGAGGTAATTAAAGCAGCTCCTGTCGGAGTAATGATTTCGACTTCCTGACCGCTATCGTAGATTGGGACACCCTTCAAAAGCGCAATCGTTGCAGGCGAAGGCAGCGGGATCTTTCCATGGGCGCTTGTTATGATTCCTTTTCCTACAGGCATTCTTGAGACAAAGAGCTTCTCAATACCCAAAAGATAAATTCCTACAACTGATGCCACAATATCAATAATAGAGTCAACTGCGCCAACTTCATGAAAATGTAGCTCATCCGGTGAAATATGGTGTATCTCACCTTCAGTGATTGCCAGTTTTTCAAAGATAGAAATGCATTTTTCAACAACCGCTAATGGAATATCACCGTTTGTAATTATTTCTTTTATATCATTTAAATATCGAGCTTTCTGATGCTTTTCCTTAAGGGAAACATGAAACTGTGTCCCGAATATATTATTTCTTCCCTCCTTTTTTGCTGATATCGTGAACCTGTCTAAATTCAGCCCGGATACGATCCTTTCAAGCTCTTCAAAGGGTAAGCCGGCATCGAGCAAGGATCCAACGAGCATGTCACCACTTACGCCAGAAAAGCAATCAAGGTAAGCTATTTTCATATCAACCTGATTACCCTATAAACCCCTGGCATTTTCACGAGCTTCCTGTTTCTTTTTGCAGTCAATGCATTGGGTAGTAACAGGCCTTGCCCTCAATCTCTCCTCACCTATCTCTTTTCCGCATATCTCACACATTCCAAAGGTCCCATTATCTATTCTTTCAAGGGCCTCTTTAATCTTTTCAATCAACTTTCTTTCTCTATCCCTTATCCTTAATAGAAAGTTCCTGTCAGTCTCCAGGGAAGCCCTGTCAGTAGGGTCAGGAAAATTATCCTTAAGATTAGTCATTCCATTAAGTGTCTTATAAGCCTCTTCAATTAGCTCATCAAGCTGGCTCTGGAGCAAGTCCTTAAAATATTCAAGCTGTTTTTGATCCATCGGCTAAATCCTCAATCGCTAAATTCATAATTCAAAATTCCTCAGTCCTATATCCCCTTTATTTTACCCCAGAAATTTTTATTCTTCCCTCTAACCTTTTTCTCTTCGAGTTCGCTAACCTCCACCAGTAATTCCCGCTGTCTCTTGCTCAGCTTAGTAGGTATTTTAACGACAACCTGAACAAAGAGGTCGCCAACTCCCCTTCCTCTCCTTAGGCTTGTCATGCCCCAACCTTTAACTCTGATAATCTCTCCTGGTTGAGCCCCCTCTGGGATAGTAATACTTGCTTTTCCGTTATTGTTCAGGACAGGGATAGATATCTCAGCCCCCAAGGCAGCCTGCAGAAAAGATATCGTAACCTGACATTTAAGATCATCCCCATCCCTCATAAAAAATTCATGATCCTTAACATAGACTACTACAAAGAGATCGCCTGGTGGTCCTCCATTTTCTCCAGCCTCTCCTTCTCCCTTAATCCTCAGTTGTATACCATTATCGACCCCTGGCGGTACCTTTACCAGGACCTTCTTTTCAACCTTTACTTTTCCTTTGCCTTTACATTTGCTGCATGGATCAACTATAACCTGGCCTGTACCATTGCATATTGAGCAGGTTGTTCTTATTTGAAAAAAACCATGAGAACGGGAAATCTGACCTTCACCATGACAGCGAGGGCAAATCTGGAGCTCACTTCCCGGCTTGACTCCGGTACCTCCGCATATATCACAAGACTCCCATTTATCGAAAACGATTTCCTCTTCTTTTCCTTTATAGGCCTCTTCAAGAGTCAATTCCAAATTGTATCTCAGGTCATTGCCTTTTCTTGCTCTCGTTTTCCTCGAGCGCCTTCCACCCAAACCAAAGAAATCCTCAAATATATCTCCGAAACTAGAAAAAATATCCTCAAAACCGCCAAAGCCTGTAAAGCCTGTTCCCCTCAAGCCATCATGGCCATAAAGATCATAGATGTTCCTCTTTTCCCTATCCCTCAATACCTCATAGGCCTCTGCGGCTTCTTTAAACCTGTCTTCCGCCTCTTTATCCCCAGGATTTCTGTCTGGATGATATTTAAGGGCAAGCTTACGGTAGGACTTCTTTATCGTATCCTCATCTGCATCCCTGGAAACACCAAGGATTTCATAATAATCTCTGGTTATCGGCATGGTTATTCCGTATTATCTAAAGGCTCCTCACTTCGAGAAACCTCTCCATCGTCTTGCTTCTCAGGGCTTTCAGATGCTTCTACTAAATCATCCCCTATTAAATCTTTCTCTGCTCCATTGTCTTCTATAAGATTACTTTTTTCCCTTATTTTAATTTTTCCAGCAGCAATCTCTCTCAAGGCGGTTACTATTTCTTTGTTTTTAGTGGTAAGAAGAGCTTCTTTTCCCTTCCTAAATTGAATAATCCTCTTTACTGCTAAATGTACTATCATATACTTATTATACCCAGTCTTTAAACAATCCTCTATTGTAATCCGAGCCATTATCGAAACTCCTTAAAAAGAATAATTTATCTTTCTAACTTGCATTTTTTTAAAAGTAAAGATATTTTTTATATTCACTTTTTATATTTACAATGAAAAGGTATATCTTTATTAAAAATAATCATTGAATATTATTTCTCAAATAATACTATATTATTTTTTGTCTAAACGATATTATTATAAATATTACTTGCTCAAAATCTAGTGGATTTCAAATTGCTTGTTCTTTGGACATGGGTATCTTTTTTTGCTTATGCCCTTCCTTAAACTTTTGAGCAGATATCATAACTTCACTAAAGAGAGAAAATTATGCTTGCCACTGTTTTTAGCAGCTCTGTTATAGGAATTGACGCCTATACAGTGGAGGTCGAGGTGGATATCTCGAGGGGTCTGCCATCTTTTTCCACAGTAGGTTTAGCAGAAGGGGCAGTAAGGGAAAGTAAGGATCGAGTCAAGGCTGCTCTTAAAAATTCTGGCTATAATTTTCCTGCTGATAGAATTACTGTTAACCTTGCCCCTGCTGACATAAAAAAGGAAGGTAGTGGCTTCGACCTTCCTATAGCTATAGGAATACTGGCAGCAAACGGAATTATTCCCCATTCAGCTTTGACAGATCACCTTATTATTGGTGAGCTATCTTTAGACGGTAGCATAAGGCCTATCAGGGGTGCTCTCTCTATGGCCATAATGGCCAAGGAAGTCGGTCTAAAAGGAATCTATCTTCCTTTAGAGAATGCCATGGAAGCAGGTGTAGTTGGGGAAATAAATGTGTATCCTGTTAATGCACTTTCAGAGTTAGTTCAATCACTGAATGGCATAGAATGCCTCATACCAATCCAAATAGATCCTGATTTCATGGGTACTCAACGAAACTACGATGTCGACTTTAGTGATGTACGTGGGCAGGAAAATGTTAAAAGAGCATTGGAAATTGCTGCTGCAGGTGGTCATAACGTCTTGATGATCGGTCCACCAGGTGCAGGAAAGACCATGCTTGCACAAAGACTTTCAACGATACTGCCGAACCTTACCTTTGTTGAATCCCTGGAAACATCCAAAGTTTACTCTGTTATGGGCCTCATGCCGAAAGGCAAAGGCTTGGTAACAACTAGACCTTTCAGGTCCCCCCACCACACCATTTCTGATGCAGGCCTCATAGGTGGTGGTCAGATACCAAAACCTGGAGAGGTTAGCTTATCCCATAACGGGGTTCTTTTTTTAGATGAAATGCCGGAGTTTAAAAAAAATGTTCTCGAGGTTCTTAGGCAACCAATGGAAAATGGCCTCGTTACCATATCCAGGGCAAGTTCTACAGTAACATATCCGGCTAACTTTATTCTGGTTGGTGCAATGAATCCATGCCCGTGTGGCTTTTTTGGAGACCCAAAGCGGGAATGTACATGCTCTTATAGAGAAATACAAAGATACAGATCACGGATATCCGGGCCTCTTATGGATCGCATCGATATACATATCGATGTACCATCAGTGCCTTTCAGAGACCTCACAGGGACTAGCCAGGGTCAATCTTCTTTTGATATCAACAGGAGAGTAATAAAGGCAAGAAGCCTCCAAGAAAATAGGTTTCATAAGTCAAAGATTCATACCAATGCCATGATGAACAGCAGACAGATAAGAAAATTCTGTCAAATTGAAGAGAAATCCAATTTATTATTGGAAATGGCTATGGAAAAATTTGGGTTAAGTGCGCGGGCCCTTTCACGCATTCTTAAAATTTCCAGAACTATCGCAGATCTCGCAGGATCTCAAAACATTGAACAGATTCATATAGCCGAGGCAATACAATATAGATCTCTCGATAGGAAGTTGGTTATATGAAAAAATGTATCAAGATAGGCCTCTTTTTAATCCTTTTTTTCACTATTTTAATCGCATCAACAGGTATTGCCTTATGGTATCTCTGGTCGAGTAACCTTCCATATATAGGGTCTCTTAAAAATTATAATCCCCCGATTATAACAAAAGTATTTGCTGAGGGTGGTCAGATCATAGGTAAATTCTCAGATGAAAAGAGGGTCTTAGTTCCTTTAGACAAAATTTCCAGGCATACCATTAATGCCTTTATTGCCGTAGAAGACGCCCGTTTTTTTCAGCACAAGGGTATCGATTTTTTAGGCATTTTGAGGGCGCTTTTTAAAAATATTAAGGCACGCAGGATCGAGCAAGGAGGAAGCACTATCACACAGCAAGTCACCAAATCACTTCTTCTCAAAAACCCCGCGAGAACGTACAAAAGAAAGGTGAGAGAAGCACTGCTCTCCCTTCAAATTGAAAAGGAATTCTCTAAAAATAAAATTCTTTATCTCTACCTGAATCAAATATACATGGGCCATGGACTATATGGTATTGAGGCAGCCAGCGAGGTCTACTTTGGTAAAGAAACAATGGAATTGAATACCGCAGAATCAGCTCTTTTGGCTGGTCTCGCTCAAGCCCCGAGCAGAGATGATCCTATCAAACATTTTAACAGGGCCAAGCTAAGGCAAAAATACGTTTTAGAGAGAATGAAGGACGAGGGATTTATAAACGATAAACAATTTAAAGAGGCATTAAAGACAAAATTAACAATTAAGTCAGAGAAAGAACAGTATCCTAAAAAGGCCCCTTACTTCTTAGAACATGTCCGCCAAAGGATTGAAAGAAAATATGGTCGCCATCTCCTCTATAAAGGGGGATTAAAGATCTATACGACTGTCAATCTAAAAATGCAGGGAGCGGCAAAAAAAGCAATAAAAAAAGGACTATACGAACTTGATAATAGAGAGGGATTTAGGAGTCCAACAAGACGATTCATTTTTTCTGGAGAAGAGTCGCTTAATGAGCCAAAGCCCGAAATATTAAGCAAAAACCCCTTGGAAATAGGAACAATTACTCAAGGTACTGTTATAAAAGTAGACAGCATAAATAAAGAAACCCTCGTTCAGATCGAAGATAAAAAAGGAATACTCCCTTTATCAAATATGAAATGGGCAAGGATGGTTGACCCAGAAAAGGCATATTTTGAGAGCAAATTGCAAGATCCAGCCGATGTTTTAACTCCAGGGGATATCATTACAGTGAAAATTGTTAAAAAATCAAAGGATTTTCCTGAACTAATCCTATCACTACAACAAGTACCTGAGGCCCAGGCAGCCCTGATCTGTTTGGAAGCCAAAACAGGTTATGTGAAGGCAATGGTTGGAGGATTAGATTTCTCTAAAAGTCAGTTTAACCGGGCAACTCAGGCAAGGAGACAACCTGGTTCTGCATTTAAACCAATCACGTATGCTGCAGCCCTTGACAATGGATTAACCCCTTCTTCAATAATTATCGATGCGCCTTTTATATCTCCCATTGGTGAGGAAGAAAAACTATGGAAACCGAAAAATTACAAAGAAAAATTTTATGGGCCTACCCCATTTAGGACTGGCCTAATAAAATCACGAAATATAATGACAATAAAGATTTTAAAAAAAATCGGTGTTAAGCACGCAATTGATTATGCAAGGCGGATGGGAATAGATTCTCCTCTTAATGCTGACCTATCATTAGCCCTTGGTTCGTCAGGAGTATCCCTTGTTGAATTAACAAAAGCATACTCAGTATTTGCCAATGGAGGTATGCTGGTAAAACCCATTTATATTACTAAAATAATTGATAGAAGTGGAAAGATTCTCGAAGAGAACCAGCCCTCTTTTTCTGAGTCAATCTCTCAAGAAACAGCATATGTAATGACTGATCTTTTAAAGGCAGTGGTTACAGAGGGTACAGGTTGGAGAGCTAAAGCACTGTCAAGGCCAGTGGCAGGAAAAACCGGCACTACTAATGACCTAAAGGATGCATGGTTTATAGGTTTTAACCCTACCTTGGTTACTGGCGTCTGGGTAGGCTATGATGATAGCAGACAAATGGGCAAAGGAGAAACTGGATCAAGGGCTGCATGCCCTATTTGGCTTTACTTTATGAGAGAGGTTCTCAAAGGAAAACCCATAATCCCATTTCAACATCCTGAAGGAGTAATTATTACAAAAATTGATGCCAAAACCGGTCTATTAGCCAGCCCCTCCTCACAAAAGACCTGCTTTCAGGCATTCAAGAAAGGTACAGAGCCTACTACGTATTCCCCGAAACCAGATTCTGGAAAACCTGGGGAATTCTTTCAGCTTGATATGGACTACTCTAACTGAACTTGTGCATTTTTAAGCGGCCAAAAGCTGTTCGGAAAGCCAGATGCGACCTTCTTTTGTTCGAGAATATTTGAAAATAATACGAAGTCTGTTCCGGTCAAGGAGGTGTCGCAAGTACAA
>Ga0315533_1000528_pt1 | contig 32436 bp, 31 predicted proteins | sample SalMarSW160130MG_FD_203081 | JGI IMG/M metagenome (GOLD analysis project Ga0315533, IMG submission 203081) | Salt marsh sediment microbial communities from the Plum Island Ecosystem LTER, Massachusetts, United States - Salt Marsh Sediment SW1601-30 ...
AGCCACGTTTCGTCCTGTGAGTTGACCGAATCGTCCATTGAGCTTTGATAGTAAGCCGCCGGGGTAAAGGTAAGATTGTCGCCGAGGTCGAAGTCCGTTGAGACGCCAAAGACGGCGTGTGACCAGTCGTGGTCGATAGTTCCACCTAAACCTGAAGCATCTGTGACAACACCGGGGGCAACGCCATCGTTGTAAACCAACTCTGCTGACAGGTGCAAGGTCTGCTCCGGGGTTTCCGGCATCACGCTCGGCACGTTCAGGTCGTAGCTGATACCAAGGACGTGTGCCCAGCCGGCATTCTTACGGGCCTGCGAATTACCTTCGGACGGCCACATAGTAAGAATGGTATAGCTGGGAACAAACCCGGCGGGCCAGATTTCCGGCCAGGAAAGAGTGGCGAAGAACTCCTGCATATCGGCAGCTTGAGCAGCAGCATCTGTGCTTCCGCTTCTGGGCTCATCGGGGAAGCCGTAGTAAACCCAGCCGACTGTGTAGTTCGTGATGTAAGTTTCACCTGTGTAGATGCTGTCGTAGTAGTATAAAGTAAGGTCCAGACTCTCGGAATTTTCAAATTCGCTTCCGTTCGGTCTTGAACTGAAGACCTTCATGCCAAACCCCGTGCCGTACAGGTCCAGGTTGATACCGGGCTGAATAGCGCTGTGACTGCCCGGTCCGTAAACATCGAAGCCCTGCCAGATATAGCTGGTTACGTATGTCAAATCAAGGGTGCCACTGAGCTCACCTTCCTGGGCCTGGACAATACCAGCCATGCCCAACATTACAGCAATTAACAAAATTCCCTTCTTCATACTCATCTCCTTTAAAAAACTTCACCTAACCTTTTCCAACATCCCATTCAAACTTATATCCGGCATAAGCGATTATTCAGCCGGATAAGGAAAGTTTATCGGCAGATGGATACAAATCAAATAAAAAAAGGGTTTTTTGAAAAAATTTTTGTATTGGCCCCGCCCAGCGCTGGGCGGGGTGGAAAAATAGTGCGGAAGGGTGGGATAAGGGCTTTTGGAAATAATTTTCGACAGTTTTGTACCCCCTGCGTATAATATATTCGATGCTTGAGAAAAAGGGTGATAGAACGCTGTTCAGCCGGTCCGAAAGGGCCAATATAGAATCAGCAGCCCCCCTGGCGGCTCGGATGAGACCGAGAAATCTCGATGAATTCCTCGGCCAAAGGCACTTCATCGGGCCTGATAAGCTGCTTACGAGAATGCTTCAGGCCGATGCGCTTAGCAGTCTGATATTCTACGGCCCGCCGGGGACGGGCAAGACCTCGCTGGCGACAGTAATTGCGAATTACACAAAGGCCACATTCCACTATCTCAGCGCCCCGGCGTCCACTGTTAAGGACATTCGCGAGATAATCGCCGCCGCCAGGGACCGGCTGGCAGCCGACGGGACAAGGACAGTGCTGTTTATCGACGAAATCCACCGCTTCAGCCGTGCCCAGCAGGATGTTTTGCTGGATGACGTCGAGGCGGGGGTCCTAATCCTTATAGGCGCCACCACGGAGAATCCCTTTTTTTCGGTCATTTCACCGCTGGTTTCCCGCAGCACCGTATTTGCCTTTGAGCCGCTCAGCCATGACGATATTTCACAGTTGCTGAAGACAGCTATTGAGGACACCGAACGCGGACTGGGTAAATTGAGTATCGAGGCGGATGAGAAGGCGCTGAAGTTCCTGGCGGTAATGAGCGACGGCGATGCCAGAAAGGCATTGACCGCCCTGGAGGTAGGGGTGCTGTCACAGGCCGCCCGCCGGCCCGGCGGGAAAATTAAATTCGACCTGGAGACCGCAAAGCAGTCGATTCAGCAGAAGACGCTTGACTATGACGGCACGGGTGATACGCATTACGATTTGGCAAGCGCTCTGCAGAAGAGTATGCGGGGCAGCGACCCTGACGCCACCGTTTACTGGCTTGCACGGATGATAGCGGGGGGGGAAGACCCGCGTTTTATCGCCCGGCGGATTGCGGTTTGTGCGGCTGAAGATGTCGGAAACGCCGACCCGATGGCGACTGTTTTGGCGTCGGCCGCCGTGCAGACATCCGAGCTTGTCGGCCTGCCGGAGGCCCAGTTGCCGTTGGCGCAGGCGGCCTTATATGTCGCCTGTGCACCGAAATCGAACGCCTCGGCCTCGGCCATCTGGAAGGCGATTGACGATGTGAAATCGCAGCCCACGATACCGGTGCCGAAGCACCTGAAGGACAGCCATTACCCGGCTGCAAAAAAAATGGGATTCGGCGTTGACTACAAGTATCCGCACAGTTTTAAGGATGGTTTTGTGCCGCAGGAATACCTGCCGGGCCGGGTGAAGAAAAAATATTACCAGCCAAAGGAAATCGGCTGTGAAAAAAATATTAAGCATTATTTACAAAAGCTGCAAACCTTGATACAAAATAGCAAAAGTCAGGGCGAATAACGAGGTAAGATACGTGGCGCACGATATGAACAAGGAGCGGTTGCGGCTGCAGTTGCAGAAGTCTTTACTCGCTATGCCGTCGGACCTCAGAAGTGAGAAAAGTCAGAAGGCGTGCCGGAACCTAATCTCAACGTCGCAGTTTCAAAATGCGTCAGCCGTAATGATGTATCTATCTCTACCCCACGAAGTGGATACTTCCGAGGCGATACTTTGTGCCTGGCAGCTCGGCAAGACGGTGGCGGTGCCGAAGATTTCCTGGCAGCAAAGGCATATGATACCCGTGCAGATAAACTCACTGGAGACTGGCTTTTCAACCGAGGTCGCCGACCTGCGAAATCCGGTAACGGGCACTCCGATGCCGTTTGAGGAGATTGATTTGGTGGTTACCCCGGCGTTAGGATTTGACAGAAAAGGTAATCGGCTCGGCCGAGGCGGCTCCTATTATGACAGGTTCTTTGCCAATGAAGAGCTTAAGGCATCCAGATGCGGTTTTGCCTTTGCAGAGCAGCTCGTTGAATCGGTACCGGTAACCCCGGCAGATAAGCCGGTGGACTTTCTGGTTACTGACGAGGAAGTAGTATATTTTAATAAATGATAACGGCTAAATGATGGCAGGTATGCTGAACGCTGTGCGGTAAAATTAAGGAGAATAAAATGGCTCGTTATCTTTCCAGTCGCAGCAGCTTACGAAGATTTCGAAGGTCGATATTTGTCGTTTCAGTTTTAGTGATTATCGCTGCATCATATTACGCATATCGTGTTTCATATCGCGACAGACCCCCCGGCACACAAAACGCCGCTGAGATCGTTGCGCCTGTGCCGGAAGTTGGGCCGGAACCGACTTTGTCGGAAATCATACCCGACCCCCTTTCCCAGCCCAATCCCGAGGTAGATGAGCTCATTGCCGAGGCGATGGCGTGCATTAACGCAGAGCCCGCCCGGATTATAGAGGCGCGTGACCGGCTGAACGAGCTGTTACCGATGCCGATGAGCGCCGAGCAGCGGCAGCTTGTGAAAGAGCAGCTCTCACAGCTTGCCGACAGGTGGCTGTTCAGCAGAACCATTTTCCCGCAGGACAAGCTCTGCGGCAGCTTGCAGGTCAAACCGGGCAGCTTGCTTTCAACAATCGGCAAGCAATTTAGGGTGCCCTATAAGATTCTTATGGAGATTAACAATATCCCTTATGCCGAATCCCTGCAGGCAGGACAGACGATAAAGGTCATCGACGGTCCGTTTCACGCCAGGATATATCGCTCGACCTTTACGATGGACCTGTATCTTCAGAATACCTTTGTGCGGAGCTTCCCTGTAGGGCTGGGCCAGCCGGATATGGAAACGCCGATGGGGCTCTGGCGTGTCAGGCCGGGCGGCAAACTTATAACGCCTACCTGGACCGACCCGATTTCCGGCAAAACGTATCAGCCCGGAGACCCGGACTATCCTCTGGGCTCGCGGTGGATAGGCCTGGAGGGCATCAAAGGCGATGCCGTGGGCAGAACTGGTTTTGCCATTCACGGCACGAAAGACCCCAATCAAATCGGCACCGCAAGCTCACAAGGATGTATTCGTCTGCATAACGGCGATGCGATACTGATATATAACCTCTTGATGCCGGGGCTTTCGCGGGTAGAGACAGTGGAATAAAGCCCCCATTTAGCGATAGACCGAGAAACGGGACCCTAAAAAATAACGGAGTGTTTTTTGGCTGGGTTTATGAACCAGGGAATGGTTTCAAATAGCCGCCGAGGAAATGTAGCTTTCTGGGCGTGGGCTGTCTCAATCACCGTGCATCTGATAGTGCTGACTGTGTTCGGGCTGTTTAAGCTGTCGCCGTCAAGGGCCCAAGGCGAACAACCGGCTACGCCAACCGCTAACATAAGCCAGGTAAGAAAGCTCATCCAAGCTGTCTCGATAATACCCAAGCCGAAGATAAAAAGCCCTGTTAAAAGCCGGGCTGGTGGTTTGGCGGCCGGAAGGTTGGGCGGTCTGGCATCTCCGCACTTTGTCGTTTCGCCGTCGAAGCCGGGCTTACAGGATTTGCCGAAACTGGCAAAACCAACAGGTTCTATGAGAGATTTCCCGCCGGCAGGTGCCGCGATTTTACCGACGGGAATCGAGTTTTTCGGCAGCCGGACCGACCAACGCAAGGTCTGCTACCTTGTGGACTGCTCGGGCAGTATGCAGGGCATATTCGGGCAGGTCCGCAAAGAGCTGGTCGAATCGATTCGGAATCTACAGCCGGACCAGTATTTTTATATCATTTTTTTCGGCGGCGACAGATTATTTGAATTCGGCGATGGCCGATTAGTTCGAGCAGCCCCGCAGGCCAAATCCGCCGCGCACAATTTTATTAACTCGGTCGAGCCGGCCGGGCAAACTAATGCACTGGCGGCCCTGGAAAGGACGGTGCAGATTCGCGACGATAGCGGTATCAGCCCCGCTGTTATCTATTTTCTCACGGACGGCTTCGAGCTGACAGGCGAGGACACACACCGCTTTAGCCAGAAGATAGCGAATCTGCTGAAGCGATTTGCACCGACGACAAGAATCAATACTATAGGGTTCTGGCCGACCAGCCAGGACCGCCGGTTATTAGAGACAATAGCGAGGCGAAGCGGCGGAGAATTTGTTTCAGTAACAGACAGTAACGGTTAACAGTGCCAAATGTGAAGCGTGAAGCGAGATGCAATGATTAATAAGGGCTTTTTATTAAAGACCGGCTTTCTGGTGATTGTGCTCGCTGTTGTATTTGCGGTGATAGTTGCCGCGATGCGCAGCGCCTCTGCAGCCGATGCGTTGGGTGACCGGACATTCCTCGGGCAATTTGTTATAGCCGGCGGGGCGATTGTCTGGTTTGTCCTTTTGCCGATGTCGCTTCTTACGGTCTATCTGGCAGCGGTGTATGGGCTTACCATTCGCCGCAAAAGACTTCTGCCCGCCGGCGTAGGCAGCGAGATTGTCGATACGATACAACGGTTCGGCCCGGAACAGCTCACAGCCAGGATTTCCGGTAGAGATGATTTTGTCAGCGTCGCAGTCGTCAAGGCCATCCAGCAGGGCAGAGGCGATTGGTTCCGGATGCGTAGCGCGCTTGCCGAATCGCTGCAGGAGCAGGCAGGGCAGCTTTGTCGAAGGATTGAATGGATAAATTTAATCGGCAATGTCTCACCAATGGTAGGTCTGTTCGGGACGGTCTTCGGGATGATAAAGCTGTTCAACGCCATTGTTACCGCCGGCGGACAGCCGCAGCCGGCGCAATTGGCCGATGGAATCTCTGTCGCTTTGGTAACGACCTTTTGGGGCCTGTTTATTGCGATACCGGCCTTGAGCATCCACGGCGTGTTTCGAAACCGCATTGAAACGTTGATAAGCGATGCGGTGGAAGAGGCCGAGAGTATTATGCCCCAGATAAGACGCATCCTGAAAAAACAAACGGCCAGGACAGCAAATGAGAATAGCCAATCAGTTTAACAATTCTCACAAATGGTCGTCATTTAATATGACGCCGATTATAGACATTGTCTTTCTGCTTATCATATTTTTCCTTGTGGTCTGTCAATTCATCGAGGCCGAGAATTTTCCGGTAGCCGTCCCGGACGATTGCGGGTTTGCTCAGGAAGATACCGGCCCCGGCGTAATTACTGTTACCGCTATGAAAACAGCCAAGGGAAGTTGCGACTTCGCGGTCGGCTCAGAGAGAATCACAGCGTCAAACTATGTGAATGTAGTTGATAAACTTGCCGAGCTGATAGACGTTCGTTTAAGTGATTTGCCGCCCGGCCGAAGGGTTGTTACTCTGCGTATCGACAAGGACGTTCGTTTTGCTGAAGCCCAGTATGCCCTCGCAGGTATCGCCGCAAGCACCGCAACAGACGTCCGGTTAGCAGCTTTAAAGGATAAGCACACCGCCCCGCAGTAACTTTGCCCCCTATTTTTTATCTTGGATTTCCCATAAACATCCCATAGACAAATGTATATCCTTGCTTAGCTTGCTCCACCTTACGGTCTTGCGTCGCTCTGTCGCCGCTATTGTAGCACGTGTGAAGTCCTGGGCATAAAGGCGCTTAATGGAAATTCTGGAGCCCGTTAGAAATGGGATGCCAGCCCTGTTAGAAGCTCGCACTGACGGTGCGGCAGTCGCCGGAGGCGACTTACTTCTAACGGGGCCAGAGGTGTCTGCCTTGTGCTCGGCGGGGATTTCTAACGGGCTGGAGAAAATCCGAAGCGCCGTGCCGGAGCCACGGCGAGGCAGGAGCGATTCAATGTGAAAAGAGCAAGGAAAAGAGACAAGATCAGTACTCAAAGCTATCTTGCCTTGGGTTTTCTTTGTAAAGCCAAATGCCCAATAAAATTGCTCTGGGAATGGTTGTAAAAAATGGGGTTTTGTGTTTAATATTTCAGAGTTATGATTTATTATTGATCGGCCAAGCAATGGGAACTTGTTATACTGGCAGAAACAGTCTGTGTTTCCCATTTTGTACAGGCTGTGTAGTCAGTGGTATATGGAGAAAAACATGGAATTCGAAAAGATATCCGACTGGGGCTGCGTTGATCCCGGTACAAAGGTAGCTGACTCCAAAGGCAATCAATACATTGTCGGACCTCAAAATGACGCAGGTTTTCTGTGCCTCCAAAATATATCCGGAGGCGAGAATAGAGCATTTGAGGTTTTAGACGGTATCGATCATAATGAATTTCGGTTGGCTGTGAGGAATTGAAATGGGAAATTATGAAAGCAGTAAAGTACATTCTTGCACCCATAATTATTGTTAGGTAAGCGGAGTTTATGCAGACTGTATAATCATTGTTATGTGTAAAATAAATCTGTAAGGAAATAGCGTCACGATGCAGAATGAAATTACTTCTAGAGTTTTTTGGAGACCGAGAGAATGAAAAAGCTAAGTCTTCTGTTAGCCCTTAATAAATTTGTTCTCGTCTTCAATCCGAATGATGCCAAGGCACACTATAATCTTGGCAATACCTACGGCACACTTGGCCGCTATCAAGATGCGATAAAAGCCTATAAGCAGGCAATCAGAATCAAGCCGGATTATGCCGATGCACACCTTGGTCTTGGCTTTGCCTACGGCGAACTTATCCGCTATCAGGAAGCGATAGAAGCCCATAAGCAGGCAATAAGATTCAAGCCGGATTATGCCGAGGCGCACGGTATGCTTGGCCTTATATACCACAGCCTTGGTCGCTATCTGGATGCAATAGAATCCTTTAAGCAGGCCATCAGAATCAAGCCGGATTTTGCCATCGCACACTTTGGTCTTGGCAATACCTACAGCAAACTTGGCCGCTATCAGGATGCGGTAGAAGCCTATAAGCAGGCAATAAGAATCAAGCCGGACGATGCCGAGGTACACTATAGTCTTGGTGTTACCTACGGCAGCCTTGGCCGCTATCAGGATGCGATAGAAGCATGTAAGCAGGCCATCAGAATCAAGCCGGATTATGCCGATGCACACTTTGGTCTTGGCGCTGCCTACCACAGCCTTGGCCGCTATCAGGAGGCGATAGAATCCTTTAAGCATGCCATCAGAATCAAGCCGGACGATGCCAAGGCACACTTTGGTCTTGGCCTTACTTATTTCATATCTGGCGACAAGGGTTCAGCCCTTGAAGAATACAAAATCTTAAAAACCCTGGACGCTGAACAGGCAAACAAATTGTTTAACTTGATTTATGATAAGTAGGTATTCCCGAACCCGCCTCAGCAGCTATGATTGTTCTGGGTGCGGCCTTGATCGCACTGAAACGCAAATATCGTTAATTGGTAAAGCAAACTATTGTCACGGAAAAGTAACTGGAAACATGCAGAATAATCAAGATAAATTTCAATGGGATGACGATAAAATAGCAAGGATATTTAACTTTTTGGTACAGAAGCATTTCCTATCATTAAGAGTATCGTATTTGATAAAAGGCGTTCCACACGTGTCGTGGTTTTCGGGTTTCCTTATTCTGGCTAAAAGCTTATTAATGTGGATGACTGCCGGTCATGTCTTAGAGGAAATTAGGAAACTTCTACAAACAGAAGGTGTGGGTAGTATTAAGGCAAGATGGATTGATAATGATCCGAACGTGAATGCCAAATCGATTCCCTGCGAATTGGCAAAACTTAGGCTTACTTCGGTTAACATTGAAGGGTACGATTTTGGATTTGTGCTGTTGCCTCCATACTATGCCAAGCTAATCTTAGCCGTCAAAGAAAATCGGCCTTTGACTGAGGCTCATTGGAGGTCTGATGATAGCTTTGAGCCGGAAGGATATTACATTGTCGGTATTCCCCAAGAATTCACCGAGGTAAAACAATTAAGCAACGGTCCCGAAATATATGAGTATAAATCATCTGCTACCGTTCTATCCGTGCCAGTGATAAAAGAAGATGCGGCTAAACATTTATCGGAAGATGAATTTTGGAGACATGATAATAACTTCTACGGGAAAGTCCTTCCCATCCATAATGATAACGGCAAAGAACTTACCGATATTAAAGGCATGAGTGGCGGCCCAATATTTGGGGTACGCAGTATTGATAAAGATAAAATTCAATACCGAATAATCGCTATACAAAGCAGTTGGCTAAACCAAAGTAGGTTTACAAGGGGAACGCGATTTGATAAAGTAATTGCAATTTTAAACGAATCTGTAGACCGTACGATGTCCTCAGAAAGTTGACAAGCATGTAAGGGAATAAAACAGAGGGACAGTGGGGCTGTTGAAAAAACATTTTGCATTTTAATCTTTGATTTTTAAATTTCTCACAGAACTACTGTTACGGTATTACTCGGTGGGCTTTGGCCTGCCTTATTTATCGCAATGACTCGATACTCCATATCCGTAAGACGAGGCTGAGCGATGAGTTCGGCTTTGGTCTTTAAGGATGTTGCTATATCAGAATGAATTAAAGTTGTGCGGTACATTTTTGGGGGAAATCTGGGTTAAGAGAAGAAACGGCACATGAAACCCATTAGACTCGGCTGCGCTTGGGTGGTGCGGTGATATTGAGAAAGAAACGCTCGTGGAGTTATGGGCAAAACATACGTTCATAGTAGGGCTGTTATAGTAAGCCCCAAAATAATTAAACCAAAAAACCGTGTTCATCTGTGTCAAAAGTTGCTTTTTGGCTCAAAAATCAAGTATTGCACGTTTACAATATGATGTTGCACGCTTACATCGTGGCATTGTAAGCTTACATTGAGGCATTGTAAGTCTACATCGTGGCATTGTAAGCTTCCTCCGTGGCAAAGTCGGCGTGATATGCGACAAAGTCAGCTTACTCCGAGGCAAAGTAAGCGTGACCTGAGGCAGATAACGCTTCATCTGTGGCAAATCACGCTTCATCTGCGACATATTAAGCCATATTTATTACGGATAACGCTTTATCTACGATAGATTAAACTTCATATATGGCAATAATTCGTATCTCGCCGTTCGTATCTCGTATCTCGCAATAAAAATCTGTGCTCTAATCTGGGAAATCCGGGTTTATGCTGATTCTTTTTTTGGTTTTTGTTTTGCTGTGAGCAAATCGGCCTTGCCTTCGACAATGTTGCGGTCAATCACGTATTTTGCGCCTCTCGGTTCCTCCGGCAGTCGATACATCAAATCGACCATTAGCTCTTCGGCAATCGAGCGCAGCGCCCTGGCCCCCGTGTCGCGCTTCAGCGCCTTCTGTGCCAGTGCGTGCAGGCCGTCCGTTGTAAACTCAAGCTCGGCGTCTTCCATCTCAAAGAATTTCTGATACTGTTTCATCAGCGCATTTTTCGGCTTGGTCAGTATGTCTATAAGCGCATCTTCATCGAGAGCCAAAAGCGCGGTGATTACCGGCAGCCGGCCCACCATTTCCGGAATCATCCCGTACTCGATGACGTCCTCCGGTATGACCTGGCTGATTATGTCGCTGTACTCGGCCTTTTCATCGGTTTTGCCGGTCAGCTCCGAGTCGAAGCCAATCATCTTTTTGCCGAGCCGCTTCTTGACGATATTTTCCAGCCCCACGAATGTGCCGCCGCATATAAAAAGTATCTGCGTGGTATCGATTTGTATGTAGGATTGTTCCGGATGTTTTCTTCCGCCCTGCGGAGGGACGTTGACGGTGGCCCCTTCGAGCATCTTCAATAATGCCTGCTGGACGCCCTCGCCGGAGACGTCACGGGTAATGGAGACGTTCTGAGAGGTCTTGCCCACCTTATCGATTTCGTCTATATAGACGATGCCCCGCTGAGCGGTTTCTATATCGTAGTCGGCGGACTGCAGCAGCCGCAGCAGGAAGTTTTCAACGTCTTCGCCGACGTAGCCGGCCTCGGTAACCGTAGTGGCGTCGCATATCGCAAACGGCACCTTCAACATCCGCGCAAGCGTGCGGGCGAGAAGCGTCTTGCCGGAACCGGTCGGGCCGATTAAAAGAACGTTGGACTTGTCAATCTCGACATCGCTGTCGTTGCTGTCGGTATGCAGCAGCCGTTTATAGTGATTGTGCACCGCAACCGATAGATACTTTTTGGCGTGTTCCTGGCCGATTACATACTGGTCAAGATATTCCCTTATCTCTTTGGGCTTGGGCATTTCTTTCAGACTGACTGACACAACGCTGGCCTGCCTGCGGTTCTGCTGAACGAGATGGTAGCACAAATCGACGCATTCCGGGCAGATAAAGACGCCGTTCGGGCCTTCTATGAAGGCATCGGCCTTGCCTGACGACCGGCCGCAGAAGCTGCAGATTACCCTTGACCTTTTACTACTCGATTGCTTGGCCATTATTATCTTCCTGTTCTCAGCTTAAATCTCATTTTTACTTTTTTTACATTGTAACTCGGCACAGCCATTCATACAACTATTTTGCTAACCTCCGCTGCTGTTACGCACCTTTTTGTGCGAAAGTTGGCTTTTCTTAAGCGATAGCGTGTAGATGACCTCATTGTCAATGTTGATAATCTGGAAGGTTACCTGCGGGTCAGGTATGGTCGTATCGAATGTGAGCAGCCAAAAAGAGCATTTCTCATTATAGCCGAATAAGGCGCCCGGCGCTAAATCGTGCGTATGAATGTTGGTCAATCTTGAGCTTTCAAACTCGTAAAACGCATATCCGTTTTCGCGCTCAATTTTACGAACGTCGGAGCGATGGCGGTCGGCTGAGATTAGAATCACCCCATCAATCTTATTTTCTTCAATGAGCGAAAAAATCTCCGCACGTTCATCCTTAAAACCCTCCCATGTATCGAGACTGCCCGGCACCTTGCCTCGCCGGGTAGTTTGAATCCCTGATTTGGCGCCGAAGGCCCAGGGGACAGGGCTGGCGAGAACCTTAAATGTCGCTTTCGATGCCTTCAGCTTTTCAAGCAGCCATTTCTTTTGTGCAGGCCCGAGCATCGATGGGTTGTCTTTCTGGGGGTCGCTGCGGTAATATCGCCCATCCAACATAAAAAAATCCACATCGCCGATGGAAAAGTCGAACCAGCAGCCCGGCTGACTTTCACCGCCGCCGTAATAGGGATTATTCCAGTTGTCACAGAATACCCGCCACACCTGCCTTTTCCATTCCGGCTTATCAATCTCTGGTCCGCCGAGAATGTCGTTGTCACCGAAGTCGTGGTCGTCCCAGATGGCGTAAAGGGCTGTGGCGGCGGCAAAGTTGTGGAATTCAGGACAGCTGCGACGACGATAATAGCAGTATTGCTGAACCGCTGTCTGCTCCGGGTGGTCGATATAGACGTTGTCGCCGAGGAAAAGAAAAGCGGCCGGCTTGTGTGAGCCAATCGTATTCCACATCCTCTCGTGCCACGGCGTATAGCCGGCGCCGCCGCCGGAGCCGACCTGAAACCTGCCCTTCGCACCGTAACTGCCAAACGTGCGGAACGACCACTGCCTGGGCTGCTTCCTGCCGGCGACCAGCAGTTCGTAATAATACCGTGTATCCGGCTTAAGTCCTTCTACACCAATCACTGCTGTGAAATCTTTGTCTTTACTCGTTTTCACGACAGCGGACTTGATAGGCGGGTCCATCTTTTCCGAGGTACTTACGAAAACTTGCACAAGTGCTTCGTTGGCCGTCCGTACCCAGAATTTTGCGCCGCTGTCGGTAACACAGCCGAGTATCGGCCCGTGCAGCAGTTCAACGGCGTGCTTTTTCGCCAGTCCCTGAAACTCAGCGGTGTCGGTCAACGGCTTTAATAAGCTCCTCGGCCCGGCAAGAAACCGCCCAAAAGGCAGCCCTGCATCAACGGCCTGTTCCACATACACCATCGCCTTGTCAATCTCTGACTTTTGAGTATAGGCAATTGCAAGACTGTAAAGGCATTCCTGGTCTCCGGGATATTCCTTAAGATAATCCTCGAAAACTTTTATAGCACTACCATACTCGCCGTCCACGATTTGAGAGATTGCGTCTCTGTGCAGCTTCTTATAATCGACCGCACTGCGCTGACGCTTGTTCTGCTCGGCCTCGGCGGCACAGCCGACAGAAAAGCATAGTAACGTTATGCACATAAATGATAATACGCCCGGTCCTTTTCTCAAATTCATCTCTTTTTCTCCTGTTCATAAATCCGAAGGACACTTTTATTGCTTTATTCTATTCTATCGCAAACATTGGTGTTTTAGCGAGTTTAATTTTTCAGCCCACACCGGTGCAATGTCCGTAAAGCTGTTTTCCAGGACCTCGATAGTATGGTAAATACCCGCTTTTCTTGTCTGCGGGCATTCAGCCAGGCAATAAAGCTCATAGAACTTGGCTCGCCACCATTTCCAGCTTCGCTTATCGGCTTCGGACGTCTCGCCTCTTCGTATCTCGCAGATTTTCGCCCACAGCTCGGCTGCTTCGCCGAATTTACCCTGCTCACTGAGCAATCTCGCCCGGCAGCGAAGCAAGTCCACGTCACCGTTACCACTTTGGGCTGTATCATTAAGCAGTTCTTCGACCGCTGATAGTTTTTCCTCTTCTTTATTAGCCGCAAAGATGGATGCTTCAGCCAGATACAGACCCGCCTGCCGTTTTGCCTCGCCGTCGAGACAGCCGAAGCAGAACTCGGCCAGCACCCTGCAGTCCTCCGCCACTTTGTCAAACAGCTCCGCCTGCTGCTGTATCTCGTCGATTTCATCAATGACCTCACCGACCAGCACCGTCGCAGCACCGGCGTATTTACAGTCGCCGCCGCTCGCCGCTGCGAAGCGCTCTGGCGAAGCGAGGTCGGCGATTAAACTGCTAAACTGCCCCAGCAATTTGTTTCTCTGGGTGGGGTTTTCATATCGGCCTTGTTGTATTGCCCTTACTATAAGCTCCAGTCCTGCTTTGTTGCGCCACTTTCCCGTAGGCCGATTGGCTATCTTCTCTAACAATTTCTCTGCCTCTTCGGTCTTTCCACAGCTATCCAGAACCGCACAGTAAAGATACTCCAGCTCTTCACTGCTCTGTTCACCTGCCATTGCGAAGTAATTTTCAAAAGCGCCGACAGCAAGCCGGCAGTGAAGCAAGTCCGCAGCGAACAGATTATATGACAGTTGTGCGGCCTGTTCGGCGATTTTGGCCGGCTCGACATCCAACCTGTCACTTTTTTTCGTCCTCTGCAGCTTGCTTGCCTCTATCAAAAGCTCGACCGCTTTGGCCGGAGAGGATTCTGCAAATTTGACCGCCGAGACGTAAAGTATTAGAGGCGTCTGAAATTTAGCTTCACTGAGAAAATAATCCAGCAGTTTATCATAGCCTCTGGTTTCATCTCTCCACACGGCTTGCGCTGCAAGTTCGGCCTCAAAGACACTGATGTGCTCAAGGTCTTTCTGCCGTGTGATGCGATTGGATATATCCGACAATATCAAAAGTCCCAGAAAATATTCCGTCTCCGGAAAAATTTGAACGGTCTTTTCGAAATCTTCAGGGCTATACCGCCGCTGAAGAGACATCAAAGACAGCACAAGTTCAGGGTCGTTCCTGCAGCTGCTTTGTGCGAGTTCCTCAGCCAATAATTTTAACCGCTCTGCTTCGGTTATACCAAACAGCTTGGTTCTCTCTATTGTTATCCTGAAAGCAGTTGATTGATTCATATCAGAACGAATCATTAGCTTGTCGAATTCCTTCTTTGCTAACGGCTGATAGGTCGGGTCTGTGCGGGCAAGCAATGCTAAGGTTCTGGCCTTTAAGAATTGCAAATATGCCGTATTGCTGAGCCGGTTTAGCGAATTTATTTCCGCAAGTATCCTGTGCAGTATCTCGTTTCTCTGCGGCTGTTCAGCCGTAAGGGCAAGATAGAAATCGACCTCGCATTTGCTCAAACCGGTGGTGTATATATCTGCAGATAGTTTTCTCCACAGGCCGCTCTGCCCGTATTTAGCGTCCCAGTCACGGCCTTGATAATCTTCGATTTGCTGCTTAAATGTTTTTTGCTTCTCTGCAATCATCTGCAGGTGCTCACCGGCTGTTTTTGCAAGCCGGTGCAGACTGTCCCGCCGTCGTGGGGCGTCCTGTGGACTGTCGTTCGGGTCTGAAAACTGCCTGCTGAATTCGTATCTCATCCGCAGGGCGAAGCTTTCCTGCATAAACGTATCGCCGGTCAGCCGTGCCGTTTCGGCTAAGCTATTAATATCCTCAGCGGTTGGAAGTGCCTCCACAAAACCCCCGGCTGAAAGTAAAAAGGAAAATGAAATCCCGACGGATATCAGCAACGCTGTTTTATTTGAGTTCGACATTCGATATTCGTCCGGGCTACTCTGTCATCTGGAATGTGATATCACTAAGACCCGCCCCAAAAAACATATTATATATCTTTGTCAGGTAGTCCCATTTAACTTCCGGTGCACAGACAATCTCTATCGGGTCACCGGGGTATCTTTTCTGGGCATTCAGGCACCTTCTTATCTCTTCCATCAATAAAGCCAAATCCGCTTCGACAGTTTCATCTTTTATTTGGACAACGCCGGATTGACCTACCTGTACCTCGCAGCCGGTCTGTGTCGCAAAGATGTATATCATTAACGGCTCGGGCATGCCGATTCTATGCTCCTGGGCCTGTGCGGCGGGTAACTGGAACGGGAGAAAATCTTCTTTCGGCCTCCACTTCGCTGCTACGAGGAAAAATATCAGAAGCAGAAACGTCATATCTATCATCGGTGCCATACGCAGGGTAAAGCTGCTTCGCCGGCCGCCGTTCAACCGGCTGAGAATATCTCTTCGCACACTGCCGTCTTTCATAACTGTTCGCTTACGCTGTTTTTCGCGAATTCAGCGCCTCTTCGCAGCGCCTCCGTATTAACTGGTAAAGTCCGATGATATCGCTCGGCAAGGACGTCAGCCAGGCATTCAGCCATCTGATCGGCGGTGAAGGTTTCTCGTTTTTGCAGATAGGCACCCAGCACCACCATATTAGCGCACCTTTGGTTGCCTAATTCGACCGCCAATTCGTCAGCCGGGACATCTAATACCTCAATGCCCTCATCGAGAGCGGGCTTCTCATCGATTAAGGAGCTATTCATTACCAGAAGCCCGCCCGTTTTAATGCGGGATGCGAATTTATTCAGCGAGGCCTTGTTCATTGCAATCAGCGAATCGCAACTGCTCACCAGCGGCGAGGCGATTGGCTCATCTGCAATAACGACCATACAGTTGGCCGTGCCGCCCCGAACCTCCGCGCCGTAAGAGGGCATATAGGTTACCTCTTTGCCTGCCTTCATCGCCGTCTGGGCCAGCAGTTTGCCGGCCAGAATAATCCCCTGTCCTCCGAAGCCAGCAATAATAACCTCTTCATAAAATTTGTATTTCGTATCTCGCATCTCGTATCTCGTCTTCATTTGACATTCCACCAGCAGCACATGATTAACGTAACTTATGGCTCATTCGGTTCCGTTTGGCCAGCAGACTGCAATTCCTGTTGCAAGGAAACCGGCCACGAAAATGCCCAATGTATCACCATGGTTTTATGAACATCCAGCCAAGTATGTAACGATTTACCCTTTTGTGGAAATCCGAGGTCATTTGATTATCCCCTTATTCACGTTTTACTTGATACTTTTTCCTATACACTAAACGCTACCCCCTATCCGCTATCTTTTAATCGGCCCAGCGGAAACACCTTCGTCATTTCCTTTTCTATCCACTCCATCGCCTTTGCCGGTGTCATCCGCCAGTATGTCGGACACGGGCTAAGCAATTCAACTAACGACAGGCCCGCAGCGCCATTGACCTGCAGCTCGAAAGCGTGCCTGACGGCCTTTTTGGCCTTGCGAATTTGAGATACACCGCTAAGCGCGCATCGCTCGACATAGATTGCGCCCGGCAGCACCGCCAACAGCTCCGATATCTGCAGCGGATAGCCCTCGTTGCCGGCATCCCTGCCCTGCTGCGTCGTCGCTGTAACCTGGCCCAGAACGGTCGTCGGCGCCATCTGCCCGCCCGTCATCCCGAACACCGCATTGTTAATAAAGACGACCGTTATCTGCTCGGCCCTGTGCGCAGCGTGGATAATCTCCGCCGTCCCGATTGCCGCTAAATCACCGTCGCCCTGATAGGAGAAGATTATCCTGTCAGGGTTGGTCCTTTTCATCCCTGTCGCCACCGCCGGCGCTCTGCCGTGTGCCACCTCGACCATATCTACATCCAGATAATTATATGCTAATACTGCACATCCCACCGGTGCTATGCCGATAGTCCGCCCGCGTATGCCAAGCTCATCGATTGTCTCAGCTATCAATCGATGCGCAATTCCATGCCCGCATCCGGGACAATAGTGTGTCGGACAATCCTTGAGAGTTTGTGTTCGTGTAAATACAGTTTTCACCCCGTTAGACCTCCTTTCAAACGGTTTTTTAGAAATCTTTTTCCCATTCCGGTTTTTAGATATTTTTCTCGCCGATAAGCATCGTTCTTGTCCAGACAAGCTTCAAAATAAACTAATTTTAATGGTACCCTGTGTTTCGTAGACAAAACCAATTTAGCGTTGTGCTGCTCAAGTCTTCTTTTTAGATTGTTTGTAACACCGGTATAGAATTCCTTGTCCTTTTGACTCATAAGAACATATGTGTAGAACCATTGAGGTCTAACGGGGTTCATACTTCAGTCTTGGGTCTTATCGTTAGTTGCCTGATTTTTTCAAGCACCTGCTCGACCGTCGGCACACCGCCGCCGGCCCGGCCGTAGAATACTACAGGCGCCTTTCCCGCAACGGCCAGCTTCACATCTTCGACCATCTGGCCGCAGCTCATCTCCACTGTCAGGAATATCCTGAATTCATCAGCGGCCTTACTGATTTGCTCCGTCGGAAACGGCCACAGCGTAATAGGCCGTATCAGCCCGGCCTTAATACCTTCCTCTCTTGCCCTGTTGACTGCCGAACGAACTATCCTCGCCGCTACGCCGTATGCAACCACCACGACATCGGCATCTTCAACCTCATATTGCTCACAGAGCACCTCATTTTTTTGCACCTGCTCGTATTTGGCCTGCAGCTTATAGTTGAACTCCTCCAGCACCCCCTCACCAAGCCATAAGGACCTGACGATGTTCTGCTGTCTTCCTTCGGCTCCGGTCAGTGCCCAGTCTTTTTTAGGCAGTTTTGAGTTTTTAGTTTTTAGTTTTGAGTTTTTATTGATGACCACCGGCTCCATCATTTGTCCTAATATGCCGTCGGCAAGCACCATAACGGTCATTCGATACGCATCTGCAAGGTCGAACGCCAACGGCATACAATCGACAAGCTCCTGCACGCTCGACGGCCCTAACACGATGGTTCGATAGTCGCCGTGTCCCCCGCCGCGGGTGGCCTGAAAGTAGTCCCCCTGCGACGGTGCTATATTGCCTAATCCGGGCCCGCCTCGCATCACATTGACCACTACCGCCGGCAGTTCGGCACCCGACAGATAGCTTATCCCCTCCTGCATTAAGCTGATACCGGGACTGGATGAGGTCGTCATAGCCCTTTTGCCTGTGGCCGAGGCGCCGAAGACCATATTTATCGCCGCAAGCTCGCTTTCACTCTGGACAAAGACTCGCCCCTCCTCCGCCATCCGCTTCGACATATAGGCGGTGATTTCGTTCTGCGGCGTAATCGGATAGCCGAAATAGGCATCACAACCGGCAATTACGGCCGCTTCGCCGAGCGCCTCATTGCCGCACATTAAAATCCGTTCACCCGCGTTTCTCACTCTTTTTCTATCCACTTGTTAAGATAGTTTTTCAACTTCTGAACAAAATTCCGTGCCGTTTGCAACAAATCTTTTGCCTGCTGTTCAGTAACTGTAAAACCTACACCATAATCCCCGACAAGTCTTTTATCATACGCATCATTAAGCGCCTTTCCCAAGTTTCTCTCGAAAATTTCTGTTTTTACAAAATGCTCTCCAAACAGACTTATTACACCTTTGTGGGATGAAGCACTTAAACTTTTAGTAAGAAGTGCTGCTTCTGCCATAAAGAACATCGCATAATAACATCTTGAAACACAGGAATCATAATCTCCATTGTTCAGGGCATTTTCGGCTGTACTTATGAATTTCTCAGCCTTTGCTATAAAATCCGTTATTTCCTTCACGCTACCACTCCTTCTTTTTTCACATTCAGCATAAATGGAGAATTGTAACTTTCAAAGAAATCTTCGGGAACTGCAATAACTGAAACAAGCTCGCCTTCCTCAAGAAGTATGTCGTATAAAAGGTCGCTCAGGCTTTCTCTAACCTCAAAAGGATTCAGGGACTCATCAACCAGCACAAGTATATCGATGTCAGAATCCCTCGTTGTCTCACCCCTTACGTAAGAGCCATATAATATAATCCTTTTGATTTTCTCCCCGTACATCTTTACCAAGTGTGTTTTTACCTGATTTATCAAGCGTTTTATTCCTTCATCCATTCTTCTTTACCGATTAAAGCATCTGTCTTGTGAAATTCTGTTTAAAGACCCCCTTAAAAAATTCTTCCTTTCAAAATATATAGGGCTCTGCTACGCCTTTTCCTTTATCAGATTTGGTTTAACCTTCCCGCCTGGGACAGTGGTTACGTTGTTGTCGCGATGAACCTCGATTACCGCCTCCGGGCAGACAATAGCGCAGAAGCAACAACCCGTACAGTCAGAGTCGATTGCCTGAGCGGGGAAATAGCCGTTTTTGTTGGATTTTTTGGAGATAACGATACCGCCCTTGGGACATACCGCTACGCACAGGCCGCAGCCCTTGCACCGCTCGGTATCGATTATTATCTTGCCGGCCATAAGATACAAGATTTTAACGAGCTTGGCTGGCCCTGTAAAGAAAAAAGCACACTGTTTGTTGTTGAAATCAGCCGACAAAACCCTAAAATACAATCTTAATGGCTGTGCATTTCGTACAAAGGCACATTATTTAGTTTTGCCGGTCTGGCAGCAGCCGGTTAAACACCCTTTTCAGAAGGAGGAAAAGATATGTTGAAATACACTCAAACGAAAAAGATTTTGTATCTGGCACTGGTAACCTGGATGTTTCTACTTCAATTAGAGACGCAGGCCGAGACCCGTTTCGAGAAGACCGCCCGCGAAAAGCGGCAGATAGCCGAGCAAATCGTCTGGCCCAACCACGAGCCGCTGGTATTTTACTTGCGCCGCGGCCGGCGTATGGAAAACTGGCCGCAGATTTACGAAAAGCAACATACTCCTGAAAATGTCAAATTGATGCACGATGTGGGCGTCCGGATGGAACGGCTGCACTTCTACAAGGGATACGGCCTTGATATGGAAATGCCCGAAATCGAAAATACCATACGAATGGCCGACCTGATGCACCAGTTAGGTATGAAGGTCAGCGTCTATGTGGCGGGCACGATATTTGTAGAGGCGTTTTACAATGAGGTGCCGGAGGCAAAAAACTGGGAACAGCGTGACCAGCTCGGCAGGGCGGTGCCGTATTTCGATACGCAGACCTATCGGCACTTTCCCTGCCTGCACGAGCCGGCCTACCGGGATTACATAAAGAAGGTGCTTGGCATAGGAATCGAAAAGGTAAAGACAAACCAGATTTTCTTCGACAATATCCAGCTTCAGCCCGAGCCGAAATCCTGCAGATGCCCGCGATGCCTCAAGGCGTTCACCGAATTTATTAAAGAGCGCTATCCGACGGAAGAAGCTGCATTTCGAAGGTTCGGTTTTCGCAACCTCGATTTGATACAGGTAAATGAATGGTACCATTACAATCGGCCGGAAAGTTTGGAAGTTATCGACGACCCCGTCCTGCAGGAGTGGATTAGGTTTCGCAGCAAATCGCTTGCCGACTACTGCGGCGATTACTATCAGTACATAAAGTCGAAAAATCCTGCAACCTCGGTCGGCTTCAATCTCAAAGGCATTTACGGCATAAATCGAATATGGCGAAAGGCGATTTACCATCCGTTTTTTGCGGGCAGATGTGATTTTATACCATTTGATATAGACGGGATGGAGGCCCGCATTGACAGCGAGACCGGTGCCCTCGTCTCGGAGATTCGTTCGTACAAGGCCGCTCGAGGCCTCGGTATGAGCTGCCAGCACGGCGGCTCAGGGCTTGAATATGCGATGTATATGGCCTTTAACTATCAAAAGTACCTCGATGGTTTCGGCTACCACGCAGGGCCGTTCAAGAGAAGCGCAGGCCGGCTCTTTACACCTATGACAGAGTTTTTCCGCCAATATAACGACAGGTTCTTCACCGATACTGAAATGGTGGCGGATGTCGCCGTATTGCACAGTTGGCCATCGATGGCATACAGCATCCAGAGAACCCGTGTGCCGACCATCCTCGCCGAGCAGGTGCTGATTCAGCACAAGGTGCCGTTTGCCGTCATATTTGACGAGCAGATTGGCACGATTGACCGCTATCAGGCGATAATCCTGCCGGGACAGGAATGCCTGTCTAAAGACAACATCGACCGGCTCGCAAACTATGTCCGAAAGGGCGGCACCGTCGTCTTTACCGACAATACCGCAGAATTCAACGATTGGCGGGAGAAGCGGCCGAGTAATCCGCTCTTTGAATTGATGGGTATCACACCGGCCTCGGCCGGCATACGCACCAGCGTACCGAGAGGTATGACGGGAATAGATGAAGAGGCAACACCGGTGGTTATCGCTCGCCGGTTAGGTAAGGGCAAAATGGTTTACATCCCGAAGGTTGTGCCCGCAGTTGACCCCGGCCCTGCCAATAAACCGTTCGAGCCCGCTCGCTGGGTCCTGCCGAAAAATCACTATCAGATTTACAACGCGATTGTGAACAACCTGCCCGATGGATTGTCCATTGAGACCGAAGCGCCGCTGACGACGGTAATGGAGCTTTTAAATCGGCCGAAGACAAAGGAAACGATTGTGCACTTTATAAACTTCCAGGAAGCAGGAAAACTCAATCCGTTTCAGGTTCGCCTGAAAAAACAGTATGACGGTAGGGTAAAATCGGTCTCTTTTTATTCACCCGAATTTGACGAGCCCTTGTCCGTCGATTTTATCGAAGAGACGGGCGAAATTATATTCACCGTGTCTTCTATGAAACTTTATTCAATGATTGTCGTATCGCACCGTTAGTGAGGTGTCGGACGTTGTTGTTGTGAACAAAAGCGCTGATTTTTTGTGCGGTCGTTTTGGCCGGCTGCCAAAGCTAACTAATTCGGCTGTTTAAGCTCTTCGATTTTAGGCAGGTCTTTGAGCGAATTCAGGCCGAAGGTTTCGAGGAACTTCCTTGTCGTGCCGTACAGCATCGGCCGGCCTAAAACCTCGGCCCTGCCCACAATTTTAACCAGCCCTTTATACATCAGGCCCCGAATCATCTCGCCGACCGCAACGCCCCTGACCGCCTCGATGTCGGCCCGGATAACCGGCTGCTTATATGCAATTATCGCAAGCGTCTCCAACGCCGCAGCGCTCAATTTGCTGTCGCTGCGGACACGAAGCAGTTTTTTCAGCCAATGATTGTAATCGCTTAATGTCAGCATCTGATAGCCGCCCGCAATCTGCTCTATCCTGAATGCGTTGTTACCGGCCTTGTATTTGTCGTTGAGACCTTCGATATGTTTGCGGATTTGCTTAACGGTTGTCCCCACAATATCAGCTAATCGCTGTGCCGATAACGGCTCGTCACTGGCAAACAAAACCGCCTCGGTAACCGACTCCACCGATAAATCTGGCTGCTCTTCATCTGGTGTTCGATATTCATCATTCCTTGTTCGATATTCGATATTCGTTTTTCCTTCGTGCTCTTCTGTCATAGTTCTTTCCACTTAAACGGGTCAGCATCTTTTTTGCTTATCTTAATTGTTACATCTTTTATTTGCTTCTGTAATTGCCTGGCCAATTTTTTCAATATGAATCGTTCCGATACGCTGTGGCTCAAACAGACGCACGTCAGCGGCGCCTCTTGCGCCGCTAATGCCTGATGATGTTTCAATTCGCCGGTAACGTACAAATCGCACCTTTCGGCAATGACCAGGTTGATAATCTTACCGCACGAACCGGCGCAAACCGCCGCTCGTCTTACTAATCGTTTTTCCTTCCCCACTATACCGATTGTTTTTGCACCGGTATATCTTTTTATTCTCTTGATTATTTCACCTGACATCGTCGGCTCTTCTAATTTGCCGATTCTGCCTAACCCGAATTTGCTTCGGTCATTATAGAGCTTAAAAACATCGAAGGCCGGCTCCTCGTAAGGATGTGCCTTTTTCATCGCTGCTATACAATCATCGATTCTTTCCGCCGGCACAATCGTCTCAAATCTCACCTCGGAAACCTTCTCCAACTTCCCTTTCTTCCCGACAGCCGGCTTAGCCCCTTGCAAAGGCAGAAAGCTGCCCGTCCCGTCGCTCTGGAAACCACAGTGGCTGTAATTGCCTACCGCCCCCGCACCGGCGGTGAAAATTGCGTTTGATACCTTGGCCGCCGACCCGACAGGGACAAAAAGGACGAGTTTATAGTTATCGCCCGCAGGATTGTCAACGTAATCGCCGAGCGGCTCGCCGTTACGGATACCAATAATCTCCGCAAGCCCATCGTTTACTCCGCCTATGGCCGAATCCAAAGCGGTATGTATCGAAAAAACCGCAATCCGCCGGCGAATCAATTCATAGACAATGCCGCTCGGCCCATCAGCGCTGATTTTTTTCAAACCGTCCCAGATGACGGGATGATAGCTGATTATCAAATCAACCCTTAACTTCTTCGCCTCGGCAACCACATCACCGGTTACGTCAATGGTCAGCAGGATGTTTTTTACATTGCGCTGCGCATCGCCGATTAACAGTCCCACGTTGTCCCACCCCTGCGCCAGTTTTAAGGGCGCTATTTCTTCAATTATCTCAGCAATATCCTTTATCTTCATCTTTTCTGCTCACACTCGCTTCTAACAAGTTCATCGAAGTATTTTTGCAATTTATTAGTTACCACCCCGACTTTGCCGTCACCTGCCGTGTGCTTTTCCACGGCGACAACCGGCAGAACCTGCATAATCACATTCGTTAGAAAAATCTCATCGGCGCTTAGAAGATCATCTATGGAAAGCTCCTTTTCGACCAATTTGATTGAATTTTTTATGGCAATTTTACAGACCGTCTTTCTCGCCACGCCTGCAAGCACCGGCGTCTCGATAGGGGGGGTATAGAGCACCGAGTCCTTGACTAAAAACACGTTGCTTATACAGCCCTCAGCTAAACGGTTATCTACAGTAAACCACAGCGCCTCAGCCGCTCGCTTCTCGTGTGCCTGCTTTAATGCAATCATACGCGAGAAATAGTTTATCGTCTTGTGTCGGTAAATCGGCTCAGTCGGATTTTGCCTGAACGGGCACAATACAACCAGAACGCCGTTTTTATAATACTCCGCTGGATACGGCTGAAATTTCGTTGCTGCAATAAGCAGTGTTGCCTTTCGCTTTTCCTCCGGCACCGACATCGGCCCGCCCGTTAGTGTCAGCCGAAGCCGCGCATCGGTCAGTTTATTTGCCTTTAACACCTTGTAAATTGCATCCGTGATAAATCCCTTCTCGTATGTATTGTTTATCGACAGAACGCCGGCACTGAAGCTCAACCGGTCAAGATGGTCCTTCAATGAAAACACAACGCCGTTATTGGCCCGCATCGTCTCAAAAATACCCGCACCGTACAGAAACCCGCTGTCGGCAGCTGATATACAGGCCTTCTCAGCATCAACCAGCTTGTCATTTAAAAAAACTTTTTCCACTATTCAGCAATTAAGCCACAGAGAATCAATTTTATTTTTAGCCACAGAGGACACAGAGTTCACAGAGAATATTTCTATTTATATTTCAGGATTATTTCGCGTAAAGCCAGAGTTTCCATGAGACTTCTTTCCGAGGTGAAAAGTGAGTAAGCTGTGATGTTTATTAGATCCAATTTCTCAAGAGCCTTCTTTTGTTCCGAAAATGGAATGTCATATTTGAGCAATACATCTTGGTCTTCCTCGGGTTCTACTTCCTCGTGATTAGCAAAAAACACTTCGCTATTCTGCTCCTTCACACAAATTGAATATTGGCTTTGCTGGAGAAAATGTTTAGCATCGGTCACAATAGTTGGGCCAAGGGCGCGGATATAAGGTTTTCCCCCACACCAACCCTTGCCGTGTCCACACGACTCTCTATATACAAAAATAGACACATAGTCTTCTGAGTTTTTTTTGCAAGTTGTATCTGTAAAAGCAAAGTATGCCGCAATATACGGGGATCTTGTCCAATCCAATAAAGGGGAAGGAAAACCGTTATGCCTTAAATACGCCATAAACTCATAGGCAGGCAGTACAAAACTTCCCAAGTCGGTTTCCGTATCCAAATCCCACCTCTTGCCAGTGCATGATTCAACGGCTTTATGGACAATTTTTAGGATATAATGGTATTCTCTAAGACTTACTTGCTCATCTTTTATTCTTTCCAGGGTAGTTTTCAGATGCCATTTTGCACTGCCGTGACCTCTAAAAAGAGGATAATCAACAAGTCCGGATGTTCCTTCTCTTTGTTGCATCTCTTTTGTCTTGGAGATTTCCTCCAGAGCAATGTTTTCAAACTCTTCCCAAGATTTGAGTTTTTCCCCATTCATTATGATAGTTCTTTAACTTTTTTCCTCTGTGACCTCTGTGCTCTCTGTGGCTAATGAAAATTATTTATTTTTCTCTGTGGCTTCAATGCCAGCCAGCAGAGCCCTTGCTTTTACGAGCGTCTCGTCCCATTCCGGCTGTGCATATGAGTCCGCCACTATCCCGCCGCCGGTCTGTGCATAGGCCTTTTGGTTTTTGATAATAATCGTTCGTATCGCAATATTCAAGCCAACCGTCCCGTCGATACCGATAAACCCGATACTGCCGGTATAAACGCCTCGTGCTGTCGGCTCGGTCTCGTCGATAATCTCCATCGAGCGGATTTTCGGCGCTCCCGTAATCGAGCCGCCCGGAAACATCGCACGCAAAACATCGCAGAACGTAACCTCTTCCCGAAGCCGACCGGCCACCGTCGCAACGGCGTGAAACACCGTCGGATAGCTCTCGATTGTCCTCGGCTGGACAACCTTCCTCGTTCCGTATTCACAGATTCTAACAAGGTCGTTACGTTCCAAATCGATTATCATATTCAGCTCCGCCTGCTCTTTTTCACTGCTAACCAGCTCATCGAGATTCCTTGCATTGGCCTGTTTCACCCGCAAATCCGTTGTGTTTGTTTCGTTTATTCTCGGCCGGGTGCCCTTAATCGGCTTGGTGCTGATAACGCCGTCGATAATCGTTATAAACATCTCAGGCGAGGCGCTGACAATATGAAAACCGCCGCCGTCAATATACGCCGAATACGGACTCGGATTATAATGGTTCTGCCAGTGGAAAAGCCCTATCGGCAGGGCACTATAATCACATTCAAATCGCTGCGAAAAATTTATCTGATAGACATCCCCATCATAAATATAACGCTTTATCTTCTCAATCGCCCTGAAGTAGTAGTCCCTGTCCATATTGCAGCGGATTTGCGAGAAATCTATATTGTCAAGCTCGCCGCGGCAGGGCGGCTTAATGGAAATCTGCTGTGATTCGACCAATAACCGTTCAAGACCCGCTATTTTTTCTCCCGGCTGTTCGCTGTCGTTCGGCAACCCCAAGGCAATCAGCCAGAACATCTTTTCTTTATGGTCATAAGCAGCCAACCTGTCGTAGAAGCACAACCGAATCAACGGCATTTTTAAGTCATCTATCGTTGTCTCCGGTAATCGCTCAATGTATCTGCCAAGCTCATAGCTAAAATACCCTATCCATCCCCCGCAAAAAATCCCCTTCGGCAAACTGTTACTACCATCCCTTTCGTTATTCGACATTCCCTCCTCTTTGTCATTCCCGCGCAAGCGGGAATCCACATTGAAATCACCTTCGAGCTTATACTTGTCTAATGCACATTGCAGCTTCCCGAACGGCTCTTTCTGTCCCGCTCGAGACTCGAATACTTCTCTCGGCCCAGCCGCCCAGTAACTAAACCCGTCCGCATCCGCTTTGGAAACGTTACCGCCGATAATCGATGGCGATTTCAGTTGCGCAAATGTCTCGCTTAAAGCCGGCAAACTCACCGATAGGCGTATCCTTTTATAATGCACCTTGCAAAGAATACTTTTATCTGTTCTGACAACTGTCCCTGTGGTCATTCTAATTGTCCTGCTTTGAACTGGTTTATAATCTCAACGCTGGATGATGTCCCTATCCTGTCCGCTCCCGCCTCTAACATCGCAAGTGCCTGCCTTGCGGTTCTAATCCCGCCCGCCGCCTTTATCCTGCAATTTGGCGCCGTCTCTTTGATTAGCTTTACATCCTTGACGGCCGCTCCACCTGCCGGATGCAGGCCCGTGCTTGTCTTTATAAAATCAACACCGCATTTGTCTGCTATGCTGCAGGCAAATAATTTCTGGTCCATACTCAGGGCAGCACATTCGATTATCACTTTCAAAACAATCGCCGGCCTTTTTGACCGGCAAATCTTCAGCACCGCATCTAACTGGGCGGACAGGTACTTTTTGTCCGGCTTAACTATCGCCGCCAAATCCGCCACCATATCAATCTCATTGACCCCGTACAGGATTAAATCCGCCGCCTGTCCCACCTTCATTCTCGTCGAATCCGCTCCCAACGGAAAGCTCACCACGCTGCAAACCTTAACTTCGCTGCCGTCCAGTTCATCAATCGCCGAAATCACCCACCGCGGGTTCACACAAACCGAATAAAACCCGTACTCTTTTGCTTCCTCGCACAATCGTCTGATTTCCTCTTCCTCCGCCGTCGCACCAAGCATCGTATGCTCAATACACCCCGCCAGGTCATTTTCTGATATCTGTCTTTCATTCATTATTCAAAATTCTTTTTGAAAAATTCCAGCGCCCTGTCGGCGTCTGCAAAAACCTTTGTCGCTGTCTGCGTAACGAATATCGATGGCGTCTGTCTCGCCGTCCAGATAACGTACACCTCTTTAGCCGCCTCGTGGGCGTGCTGCAGCTCCCTCTCCACTCCGCTGGATATCACCGCCCGGCCGTCCGCCAGTGACGGTATAAAGCTGATTATCATATCCGACTGGTCAATCAGCATAAAGTCACGCGCATATATCTGGCTGTTAATATCACGCTCAATCTGCCGAACCTCCTGCAAATCCAATCGTACTGACCGTCCCAACGTCTTTACCTCAACAAAATCAAGCCCCTGTTCGCCTGCCTTCCGGGCATAGTGCGGCAGATAAGACTCCTCCAAATCAGCAGGGTCAAAACAGGTGAGAGACTGTTTTTTCATCAATTTACGAAATTCGGCGATTTTCTCCCTAACATCCTCCATATCACCAACCGCCGTCATCGGAAAGCTCAAATACGCCTTTTTACACGACTGCTCGAAAACAAGCCGGCAGAACGTTTCGATAGTCTCTTCAGCGGCCCCGCGGGCAAGACAGTAAAAGGGTATCTTCTCATTGATACCCTTGCACAGCATCTCTGTGCCGATGATTTCCTCTTCCCGCCAGACAATCAAATCCTTCAGCGAATGTTCGGTGGAATGTTCCTTTAGAAGCCGGCTGTGCAAGGCCGCCACGCCGTCAATCAGGCAGATGTACATATCGGTGTCTAATTGCCGCATCTGGTCAAAGTCCACCGCCGGAAACAGCCCGTGCCGCCACCGAAACGTGGCGTGAGTATTGACGATTAAGTGGGCGCTTTCCCCCGCCTTTGCAATAATGTCTTTGAAAACACTGCGGCGAAGAGAGCTCAGCCGTTTCATCGATATGTCCAGAATCTTCCCTGCCGCAATATCGGGCGATTCGGCGTACATCATATCGCCGACGTTGCACAGAACCACCTCTTTGCCTCTCTGCCCGGCCAGTCGGCATACCTTCTCAAGGTAGCTCTTCTTATCGACCCCAACCATCCCTGTAACAACTACTATCATTTCGTATCTCGCATCTCGTATCTCGCATTTCGTATCCCTTTCGAGATACGCTTCACGCTTCACGAGATACGCCTTAAAGATTTTTCAATCTTTGTTGTCTATCGTAGTCCTTCAACGCCGAAATAACCTCGTCCATACCGCCGGCCATTATCTTATCGAGGCTGTAAAGCGACAGGTTGATTCTATGGTCGGTCAGCCGGTTTTGCGGGTAATTATAAGTCCGCACCTTTTGACTCCTGTCGCCCGAGCCAATCATACTCTTTCGCTTCAAGTCCCTCTCGGCCCTTTCTTTGCTCTGGTAATATTCGTAAATCCTGCTTTTTAAAATCCGCCACGCCTTGGCGCGGTTCTTATGCTGGCTTTTCTCGTCCTGCATACTGACGGTAATTCCCGTCGGGATATGTTCGAGCTTGACTGCGCTGCTGAGCTTATTAACGCTCTGTCCCCCCGGCCCGCTTGACCTGCTGACGTGCTCAACCACGTCCGCATCTTCTATCTTAATATCCATCTCTTCCGGCTCAGGCAATACTGCCACCGTCGCCGCCGACGTATGAATTCTGCCCTGCGATTCCGTCTGCGGGATGCGCTGAACACGGTGGCCGCCGCCCTCATAGCTCAAATCGCCTACGCCCTTACCCTTGACGGCAAATATGACCTCGCGAAACCCGCCCATCTCCGCCGCACTGAAAGCAAGCTGCTCGATGCGCCATTTTCGGCCCTCCGCGTACTTCACGTACATATCATACAAATTGCGGGCAAACAGGGCCGCCTCTTCACCGCCCGTGCCCGCACGTATCTCCATTATGACCGAATCGATACCCGTCTTGTCAGCCATCACAAGCGCATTTCGGATTTCCTCAAGCAAAGCGTCCTTTTTTCTCTCAAGCTTGCCGAGCTCTTCTTCCGCCAATTGTTTGATGTCCTTGTCCGCCGCAGCGGCTTTTATCATTTCTTCGACGTTTTTGATGTCGTTTGCCGTCTTCTTGTATTCGCGGTACTTCGCAACTATCGTTTTCAGCTTACCCTGCTCTTTCGATAGCGCTATTAGCTTCGCTGAATCGCCTGCTGTCGCCGGCTCAGCGATTTTCTTCTCAAGCTCAACGTACCGCCCCTCAAGCTCATTAAGCTTTGCTAAAAGCGGGTCCTTTTCCTCAGCCATAAATATAATCCTCTAACATCTGCTGTTCACTGCAGGCAATCTGATTATTGAAGCGATTGAAGCGAAAAAGTAAAGCCAAAAGCGCAGAACCACCGCATAAAACTTAAAATAAAGGAATTATCTTAATACGAGATACGAGATACGAAACACGAGCTATTGCTTTTCGTCTTTCTCTTGCTTTTTGATGTAATCTTTGCCGTATTTCTTCTGGAATCGTTCTATTCTGCCTGCCGTATCGACGTACTTCTGCTTACCCGTATAGAACGGATGGCACGCTGAGCAGATTTCCGCGTGTATCTCTTTAGCCGTGCTGCGGGTCTCGAACGTATTCCCACAGCCGCAGTGGACCACCACCTTGTGGTATTCCGGATGTGTATCTTTTTTCATATACAGTTCTCCAACAACTGTTGTCATTCCCGCGCAAGCGGGAACCCAGATTCTCAATTTTGGCTGTGGATACCTGCCTTCGCAGGTATGACAAACTGAATCAATCAGTTTGTCATTCTAACAACAATATCTGGCTTTGCAACAAAAATCTTCGTAATCGCCGGTCTTTTCGCAACCATCCTGAGCGAAGTCGAATGGGCGGGGACCCAGTCTCCTTTTCCAAATAATCAATCATCAGTCGATATGTCTCCCCGGTTGATATATTTCTCCGCCGCGTTCAATTTTCACGCAGCATAATACCCCAATTTTCCTAATCCGTCAACACCAAAGAATTCCGGCTTGTTTGCGATGAAGCGGTATTATAGGGGCCGAGAGGAAAAATTTATTATAGATGTCTGTCAAATCTATAGCTAAAATGTTTTTAGTGCCCTTATGCACTTTGTTGTGGAATTTGCTGATGCAGATTATTGCCCAATGCCCGAGATGCAGCAGCGCCTGGCTGCTTGACGCTGCCGCTGCCGACCGAAGGATAAGGTGTCGCAAGTGCCACAAGCTGTTCAAGGTCCCGAAGTTAGACGAGGTACCGAAGGCGGTCAAGATAATAAAGCAGGCAAAGGGGACTATTTATGTGGACGAGACCGGCAAAACCTACGGCTGAAAACTGTCGATTATAACGCCAATTGTAACCGGCCGGTGATTTACTTTATTCGACCTGTGGTTCGACGGACTGCCCAATTTTTTCCTCTGTCTCAACAGATAATGGTTTTTTCATAGCTGGCCGCTCGGGTCGTTCCAACCCTAAGACCTCCTCGATTCTTGCCATTCTCGCACAAAGATTTGTTAATTTGGCATCCATCAAATCTAATTTCTCTACAATGCGTTGAGTGTCTGAGCCAATCCTCATCAAATTGCCTTCTGTCATATCCATATATCGTTCCATCAGACGCTCATAGGCATCTATGGCCCGGGTCGCATCGGTTCTGTATTCGGGTACGGTAATTTGGGGCTGGACCTCGTAACTCTTCTCAACGCCCTGAATAGAGGTGCAAAACCACACTACAACCCCGCAACATACTAAACCCGTAATGACAGCCAATAAGCTCCTGTTCGTTTTCATCTGGATTGTCTCCTTTTTACCTTTTTATGATTTTGAGGGTATATTTTATTTATCGGCAGAATTAGCGGTTGAAATACCGAAGATTTGGAAAAATCCTAAAGTATTAGAAAAATCTATCGAGAATAAAAGGGGATAGCACCGTTATAAATGAATATATCGTCGAGCTTTCGCTTTGTATAAAGAAGGTTCACAATGGCTCTCAAACAAGCTGACAAAAATAATCAGGTTTTCTAAAAATGGCAAAATCGCGAACAGAATCCGAACCACAAGTCATAGAGCTGTTAGAACAGCCGGATGACACCGTCTATAATGACGCTTATGCTGACGAGACTACGGTGGTATGTGAGGAATATGGCCCTGAAGAAAAACCAACGGTCTATATCATTCCTCGCATTATGGCAGAGGCCTACCTCAAAGTGATAACTAAAGCTGAACAAAATATCGTAGCGGATGCCGAAGGGCGGATAACTCAGATTAGAGCTGAGAGCGAGGAGACAATAGCCGAGGTCAAGGTCGAGGCAGAGGCGATAGTCGAGGCCGAGCAGCGAGCGAGAATCGAGGTCGAAAAGCGGATAGCCGAGACCAAAGCCGAGGCCGAGGAGGCAATAGCTAGAACAAACGCCGAAGCCGAGGAGCGGATAGCGAAAGTCAAGGCGGAGACCGAAGGGCGGATAGCCCAGGCGGAGGCGATAGTCGAGGCCGAACAACGAGCCAGAGTCAAGATTGAGAAACAGATAGCCGAGACGAAAGCCGCCGCCGAGAAGAAGGCGAGAACCGACGCCGAGACAATAGCAAAAACCAAAACCGAAGCCGAAGAGTTAATAGCCAAAAGCAGAGCCGATGCCGAAGGGCGGATAGCCCAGGCCGGGGCGATAGTCGGGGCCGAACGGAAGGCGAGAGTCGAGGTTGAGAAACAGATAGCCGAGACCAAAGCCGCCGTCGAGCAGACAGCGAAGACC
>Ga0315533_1000530_pt1 | contig 32404 bp, 36 predicted proteins | sample SalMarSW160130MG_FD_203081 | JGI IMG/M metagenome (GOLD analysis project Ga0315533, IMG submission 203081) | Salt marsh sediment microbial communities from the Plum Island Ecosystem LTER, Massachusetts, United States - Salt Marsh Sediment SW1601-30 ...
TCTCGTAAAGCAATTTACCACCCTCAATTACCCTATTTGATGTCATTCTACAATATCAATCAAATCCAGGGAAAGGTGGGTGTCTTTTCAACCATCACAGTGGGTGCATTTTCGCTTGACATTCACATCCAGTACTGGATTACAAGGGCTCAGCGGAAATTCGCCGATGTTGATGTAGTCATGCAGGAGAGGCTTGACAACATTCATGCTCTAGCCCAGATAGCCAAGAAGTATGATATCCACGAGTATAAAGCCCTGAAGGATGTTATCGAAGCTAGAAGTAGATGGACCAAGGATACAGGACTAAATGAGAAAGTTAAGCTCGCTTCCGAAGTGGAAAACAACTATTTAAAACTTCAAGCTATTTTTGAGAAGTATCCCAACCTCAAAGCCGATAAAATGCATATCTCTCTGATGGAGAAGGATTCTCGAGTAGAGAGGAGACTTAGAAAAACCCGATTGGAATACAATCGTGTGGCCCAGCAATACAACGAAAGGACAAGGCAGTTTCCCCGTAATATCGTGGCCCGGGCCCACAACTTTAAGGAACTGGATTATCTCGCTTTCGAAGGTCAGGAAGCCTATGAGCCCAAGGAAATCTTCGAAGACTAGCCGCCTGAGCCGGGATAAAGAACCCCGTCAATCAGAAGGGGATATGTTTGATGGCCAGGGTTAAGAAACGCCGGCGAGGAACGGCACTCGTCGAAACAGAACAAGGGATTCTTGTTACTGCCGGCAGAGGCGGAGTCTTTTTACTGCCCGGTGGCGGGGCTAACAGGGGAGAATCTAGAACTAAAGCCGCCATGAGGGAATTAAGAGAGGAAACCGGCTTGAAGCCGTATTATGCCAAATACCTTTTCAGGCACAGAGGGAGGGTGTCGAAGTCACACGGACACGGCTATTTTCAAGACCATCATACAGTCTGCCTGATTAAAGCTCATGGTACCCCGAGACCGCGACATGAAATAAAGCACGTAGCCTTTTATAAGCCAGGGTCCGGGGTGCGTATCTCAGGTGTAACCAGGGAGATAATCGAGAAATACTACAGCTATAAGAAGAGCGGCAAGGCGAAACAGAGGCAAATGAGTTTAATAAACAGGATCTCGGAATGGCTGGGTTTTTAGTCGAATTTCGAATGCACGGGTATGCTAAAGAGTTCGCTAAGGACACAGTGTACTCTGTCGCCAAGAAATTCAGAGTCAGAGGGGTTACGAGGAAAAAGGTAGTACCTCATATATCCTTGTACGGGCCTGGCAGAACCGATGATATCAGAAAAGTTGTTTCAGCAGTAAAGAAGGTGGGGCGCAAATATTCCCTAGTTCCCTTTAAGGTCAAGGGCTTCGGTTACTTCGATAAAACCCCAAAGGTCATATACTTTTATATAAGCCCTTCCCAAGAGCTTGAGGACTTGAGATGGGAACTGTCCCAGGAATTAAGAAAGGTATCGACCGGTCAATCATGGGACAGCCTAAGAAACAACTCGTTTCATGCTACTATCGCCTTCAAGGATATTGATGCAAAGTTCAACAGGATATGGTCTTACCTCAAGAGCAAGGAGAAGCCGGATATTAACCAATATCTTCTCAGAATAACGGTCATTGGAGCTCGCGGGCGAATTGTATGTGAGTATGACCTAGTTCTTAAGAGACTACTGAACCGCAGAGAAGCACTAAGCAAACGCCTATTCCAGAAGACTATAAACAGATTGCGAGAACTACAGGGATTGCCACCTGAGAAGCCAACCTCTTTAATAGATTGGCTGAAGAGACTGTTCGGAGGGTCCGGTTAATTATATACCCGTTACCGTTAAAAAGGGGCTACACGTCCAAAAGAGGGAGGTGAGAAATGAATTTGTTCAAGGATCATTTAAATTTGAGCTTTTGCATGCTTAGTGGCTAATTTTCTTTACACATGTCTCATTTTTTTCTTTCTTCAAACTCTGGCTCGTTCAACGACTCTAGAACTGATTTTGCAGTAGCCCATATTTGCTTCGGGTCTTTTGCTTTGCCATGCCCAACTTGTCTAATTCGATTGATAATTTCCTCATAAACTAATTGCAGGTCTTTATTGTCTGAATAATTAGTGCTATTCTTCAATAGCTTTGCAGAATCACCCATTGATTTCAAAAGATGAATAGCGGGGTTTGTATATTTTTCTACTATTCTTAGGCCAAACATCGCTGAATCTACGACATTCATGTAATGCAACAACCCAAGTTTAGCATGAAGGATTAAGAAATCGGAGACATAATGAACAAGATACCACGCAACTGACTCATCTTGGTTCGGGTCGGTGTGCTCTGCAGCATATTGCAACATGCTTAAACTCATTGCGTCAGATAGGTTGTTCTTGTACGATGCTTTCATTATTTCGTCAAGACTCCAAATGGCTTGCCGAACAATCATAGCTTTCATTGTGTAGCCATCAACATGTTGTATGACTGAGGAAATAATATTATTAAGTGACCATGTTGAGTTCCTTACGATCTCTACTGATTTGGAATCAGCAGCTTTCACTCCTAAAGAGCCCAAGTATGAGAAGTATTGTCGTTCAAAGTTTTCAACCCTATGGTCATTAGCCCAAAGCCTTTTTTGTTCTTCGTCAGAGATGTCCGAACTCGGTTTCATTTGATTGAAAAGCCAAGTGTCTGTCTGTTTAGGTAATGTCTTGATAACCTCTATAGCTCCGGATTCTACTATATGGATGCCACGTGTCACACATTCAGATAACTGGTATGCGGCAGACTGGCCTATTATCTCTCGTATTGTAAGCTCGCCCGGTGCTTCATCGAAATCAAACGCAAATGTATCACATTTCATAATAGATTCTGACGAAGGACTTCCTACCTCTTTGATGAAATTTATAAGCTGTAATAGAGTATAAGCGTCAGAATTTCTAGCGGCAGTACGCACAATATAACGGAAGTGGTGACGCAAATATGCATCAATTTCTATGATGTAGTCAGGTAGTTTATGAGGGTCCATAGCTTTAATTCCGTGTAAATGGTCTCTGATTAATATTAATCCAGAGATGAATGTCAAGTTATCCCCGGAATCGACCGCTCTAGATAGTACTCTTTCTACTGCGATGAAAGGGTCATATCTTACATTGAGTTTTAATTGAAAAGCTGGTTTACACCAATCTCTCTTGATTTTATCTAGCCATTCCTTGTCAAAATTTTTCAGTGCATCTGTAATAATTGCTTCAGGGGAAACCATTCTGGGTGCTTTAAAGATGAAGTATGCAATACTACTAGCGGTTGCGAAGCCTAGGACAAAGCTAAGGTCGATTACTAGACTATCAAAGCTTTCAGTAGTTGAAGGGAAGAAGATAGGCGACCGAGAAGCAATTATTAGGTTGTAGGTTATTGAGGCAAAGAGAATTATCAGTGGAAGCCAAAAAGCGGACTGACGGAAAAGGATAGTTGAGATTCTTATGGAATAGTTGGAAGCTGTAAGTTGCGTAAGAACAAAGATTATAGTAATAGCCAGAATACCTATGCCACCTTCAATTTGGGATAAGGTGAATAATATTGATTTCGCTGTTTCGGCATTAGCGTAGAATATGGCAAACTCACGAGTGATTATCCCCACAAGTACTGCGACGGCAAGAGGAACTATAATTATCGAGAATATATTCCCAACTTTAGGTATAAGGTCTCTAACGGAAGGGAAAGTAGTGTGTGGATTTATGGCAGCGAGCTTTTTGTATTTATATATCGCAGCTGAGCCTGATATTATCGGGAAAATGAAAAATGCAGGTATAAAAACAATAATGGATTTGGCAATAATTGCTAAGGCAATTATTTCTAACCAAGGGCCATATAAATCGGGATTGTTAATATACAATCTGAGTCTATTCCATATAACGAAGTAGCTTTGGAGGAAGCCTCTGCACGTCCGGCGTTTTCTTAAAGTTCGTTCTAGAACGTAAGGTGGATAGCGTATTAACCATCCGACGAAAAATAGAGCGATTCCTAAGCTTAAGAGAGTGTAAGAGAAAGGAGAAGTATTATGAGAATAGAGGAGAGAAAGGATAAACAGTAATATCCACAAAATTAACGAGACAGAGTTTAAGGGGTTTTTGAATTTTATATTATCAGTAATCTGTTTTTTGACTCTCGAAAGAGGGTTGGGAAAGAACAAATAGCTTATGAACTCTAACAATACCAAGCAAAGAATTATAGTAGAAGCAATATTGGTAAACAAAAAAACCAGAATATTAGTGACATAGTCTAACATTTATTGAATTATATAACAGTATTAGTAGTTCTGCCCATATACTCCTTCATGCTTTGTATACCTTTGGCGGTTTTACATGTCCCCGATATGCGACGAAACTACATTCCGTCATATTCACCCATTATTTTCAAAACAACAAAGTAGCGAAAAGTTCAACGTCTTGGGGGCTGGTCTGGGTGTATGATAAAGAGGCCCTCCTGGTGCAAGAAGGCCTCTTTTTATCGGCGACGAGTTGGGTTCTATCCGGTCAGTTTCTTCAGACTCTTGACTGTTCCTTCGGCCAGGTCGATATGGGCAATCCAGTGCTTGTCTCCCTGCTCAAGGAGAACTATAGCCCCATTTTTGGGAATCTTGCCCACCGCTCCATCCATTATGATTTCCGAGTCTATCATTCCAAAGTAGGGGATATACTCCTCAATGACTTTGCTGATGCTGGCGCCCTGAGCCAGAAGCTCGTCGACCTCTATGTCAGCCCGGGCAGTATCGATTGCTTTCTGCTCATCGGACTCGCTTAATTCCGCACCGCGTCCTAGCTGGTTTATTTCGGCCAAGGTTAGCTCCCTGGCTTCCATGTTTACCGTAAGGGTTCGGCTTCCCGCATTATAGTGGTAGATGATTACTCCGGCTTCGCCGTCGAACATTAATTCTATCTTGCCGTAATCTTCTAAGCCGTCGTAAGCGCCGTAAGCCATGGTGCTGATTTCCGAGTTAATCGTTATAGTGTCGGACGCTGTCACCACCTGGGGGTGCCCATCGGATGACAGGGTCGCCCAGGTCAGCCCGATGACCAGCGCCAGCGCCAGCGCCCCGAATACCAGTGGTTTCCACAGTGGCTGGGGTGACTTTAAACCTTTCAACATGGTTTCTCCTGCCCCTTTCATTAACCCTCCGAATCTCCGCTGCTTTTGAGGATAGCCGGTAGCCAGCAGTGCCATCTTCAGCCGGCGTCGATGGCCCTCCAACTCGATAGCGGGGGGCTTGACGCTTTCCAGTCTCTTAATCAACTCCTCTTCTTTCATGGCCATCCTCTATACATATAACCAGGCACCCGTGAAAAGGTTGCATTCTATTCCATAAGGTTTCTCAATTTTTCCATACTCCGGTGTAGCAGGGACTTCACCGTTCCCTCACGCTTACCCAGAATCTCGCCAATTTCTTTGAGGCGCTTGTTCTCAAAGAACCGCAATGTAATCACTTCCTGATATTTAACGGAGAGCCGCGAGATGTTTTTATGCAGGGCCAGAAACTCCTCGTGTCTTTCTAGCTCTGCTTCAGCCTCGATAATTTCAGCCTCAGCCGATGAACTGACCATATTATCTGGATTGGATACCGGGTCCGGGTCGTACTCAACACGTCCATGATTCCTGAAGTAGCTGGCAATCTCGTTAGCAGCAATACGGTACAGCCACGAGGAGAAGGGGATTCCGCGCCAGCGGAACCGCTTGATATTCTTCAGGGCCTTGAAAAATACCTCGGAGGTAATATCCTGGGCGCTCTCTATGCTTGCCGTCCTTCTCAGGACATAGTTGAAAATCCTGGCGTAGTGCTCGTCATAGAGTTCGCCGAAGGCTTTAATGTCTTCTTGAGATTTCCGGACGAGCGCCTTTTCCTGCTCCAAGTCCATTTCCTTACTTATAACGCAATAACATCAAATAGGTTGCATGTCAAATGCATCTCAGCTACCATATTAGTCTAGCTACAGGTCAGGCTAACCTTTTTGAGGCAGGATTCGTTTATACTTTTGTAAATTATGTGATACTTTCTCCACTTCATCGTATAAATAACTGGAAGCAACCTCGAGGAGCGCTTTTTGAGCAAAGCAGAAGTCGGCAGAAACTGCGGGTCTGTTGAAGCATTTGCAGAGCTTTACGAGCAGTTTATGCCCCGCGTCTTCAGCTACATCTGCTACCGAGTGGGCGATGTCTACTTGGCTGAGGACCTTACTTCAGATGTGTTTTTAAAAGCTCTAGAAGGTTTCAGCTGCTACCGCTCGGATAGAGCGTCATTTTCTACCTGGCTTCTGTCTATTGCCAGACATACAGTCATTGACCATTACCGGGTGAGTGATAAGAGACGGACTATCCGCTTGGAAAAGGCAGCCGTGATGTCATCTGAGAGTACATTCGAGGAGGAGGTCGCCAGAAAGGAGGAGCGAAAGAAGCTGCAACTATGCCTGGCGACATTGCCTGCCCAGGAGCAGGAGATTATCTCACTCAAGTTCGGGGCTGAGTTCACCAACCGCCAGATTGCGCAGATGCTGGGGCTTTCCGAATCAAATGTGGGGACAAAGCTCTATCGGGCGGTGCGTACACTGAGGGACGGCTTCAGGGGGTGGCAAGATGGAAAATGAGATGGAAAGGTTTTCTCAGGACATAGACCGGATACTTGCCGGCGAAGAGGTTCAGGCCAGTGAGGCGGCAAGCGATGATTACCGGACGACGCTTGAGTTTGCCCAAAAGCTGGCTGGTCTCCGTGATGCCCCTTCACCTTCATTCCAGGCCCAGCTCAAGACAAGACTGCTCCAGAGGCTAAGCGAGGGAGCAGCACCTGAAGGCAAAGGTGACTGGCTAAAGCGGCTGGTACCGAGGAGGTCGTTCCCGGCTCTGATTACAGTCCCTCTCTCCATCTTCCTTCTGGCTATCCTGGCAGGCGGACTCTTTGCCGGAATGGGCGGCATGGCGCTGCCGCCACCGGAGCCTCCTTCACTGGTCAGCGATGGCAGCGGCGGGGCTTTCGTATTCTGGTTGGAAGAGCCGTCTAAATACGGCGACGGTGTCTACGCCCAGCATGTTGATGCTGCGGGCAACCCCCTCTGGGGGGAGAAGGGCAGGCTTCTTACCAGTGAACATGATATTTATAGTGGCGTCCCCTTAGCCGTTGGCGATGGCGCCGGCGGGGCTATCACCGCCTGGGGGGACGGAAACGGCATCTATGCGCAGAGGCTGGACTCGGAGGGCGATAGTGTCTGGGGCAGTGAAAAGGTCCTCGTCTGGGCTAAGCCTGCCGGTGGCTGGCAGAGCCTGGTGGGGATGATAGCCGATGGCGAGGGTGGCACCATCCTGCTCCGGCAAGACAGCAATGAACGGGTATATGTTCAGAGGATAAGCGCTGAAGGTGCGACTCTCTGGGGAGAAGGCGGTACCAATATTGGTAGAATCCAGTATGCCTACATGGGTATGCCGATAGTAAGCGACGGCTCAGGCGGCGCTGTCATAGTGTGGGAAGATTACAGTGGTGAAGGGACTACTCTTTACGCACAGAGAATAAGCCAAGACGGCGAGCTGCTATGGGCTAAAGATGGAGTATCCGTAACTTCCCTTACCAGTGAAAAAGAGAGACCCCGGCTTATCAATGACGGCACAGGCGGCTTTATCATCGCCTGGACTGATATGTCTATGGCTACCGGCTGGGACGAAGACGTCTATGCCCAGAAGCTGGACGCCGAAGGACAACGAATGTGGGGCGAGCAGGGCATCCTGGTAAATGATGCTCCTGGGCGGCAGTCGGACCCGCAAATCACTGCCGACGGTTCGGGCGGCTGCATCATCGCCTGGCCGGAGACTCAGTACACCGACATCAAAACAAGCGGAATATTCGCTCAAAGAATAAACTCCTCCGGCGAGCTACTGTGGCAGGAAGGCGGAGTAATGGCCTCGAATATTCCTCAAGACTCGCCCGTTCCAAATTTGGGGCTTATCTATATTATCGGTGATGGTGATGGAAACAGCACCGTAATCTGGGTGGCTGATAGAGACCAGGTCGGCCAGCGTGCGCGGCAGGTCTATTCTCAAAGACTTGGCCCTGACGGGGGGCGGCGGTGGCCTGAGGGCAGGGTGGAAGCATATAGAAATCCTCCCTTCCGCACCATCGGCTATTCCAGCGTCATCAGCGACGGCAGCGGCGGTTTTATAATCGGCTCCAGGGTGAGCGAAGGCAGCAACATGAGCAGAACAGACTCGGTGTACATGCAGAGGGTAGACTCGGCAGGCAGCCGCCTTTGGGGAGAGAGCGGGGTTGAAATCCAGATGAAGCACTCGTCGCCATTGTTACCGGTAACCGCCGCGGTGGTCGTCCTGGTTACTGTCCTGATTTTATTCGGGGTTTTTCGAGGCAACAGGCTGGCCGGGATATTCACCGCCGTTGCGCCAGTAATCATCGGCATCGCCGCCCTGTTTTGCTTCTTACTATTCACTGGTCCGTTCGGCTACAGCCACGGCTGGGCCTATATCCTAGATACGCCAGCCGACCTAGTCTCAGTGGCCGTTATCCCTCTTGCCGGGCTTGCTATCGGGGCGGTCGGCATCTGGAAGAGAGCCGTCACCAGATGGGCAACTGTACCTGTGGTGGTCTTCTGTGCTCTGGTAGCATTTATTGTAGAATCTATCATTATCGCCGGCTTATAAAGCCAGCGCTTTTTTGTCTAACGGCTCAAGGAGTATTAAGAGGTGGCGCTGGCGAAAGGTTCTGGACAAAAGTGGGGTAGTAATACTAACCCTTTGGTTCAATCTGCGTTATAGTAAATAAAGATAGATAATGGGGACTTTGTTATGAAAAAGCCGATAATCGGGCTGGCGCTGGTGGTGCTGGTACTGGCAGCTGTCGGCTTCCCCGGCTGCACGGGTGGAATGGGACAGGCACCACCTGCTGCACCTGCTGAGACTACTCCCCCTCGTGGTCCAAGGATATTCATAGAGACGGACGCGAACATGGACAAGGACGCTTACTTGCCCGGTGACGATGTAATAATCGAGCTCTCATTCAAGAACGTAACCCAAGAGCCGTTCCAGCTACAGCCGTTTCCTCCCCTTATACAAATAATGCGTCCTAGTCCGTATGATGAGCCAGTCCGTTCGTTTCTTGCGGGGGAAGCCATTAAGACCCTGGAGCCGGACGAAGTGGTAACATATATCCTGACCTGGGACCAGCGTGGCGACCAGGGGCAGCAAGTAGCATATGGTCGTTATTACCTCAAGCTCGGGAAGATTAAGTTTGAAGATTACACCATGTCGCTGAGTTTCGGCAGATATGTTTCGTTGCTCATCCTGCCCACTGAGGGAGTGATAGAGAAGACCATAGAAATGAATGAATCACGAACAGTAGACGGAATCACCGTCACCCTGAATCGGGTGGAGCTGACCGCTACGGGAATGGAAGTCTATGCCTTTAACGTGCCGCCGGACTACAACTTACCACAGGGACCTAATCTACCGCCACCTCCATTAATGGAACTTAGTGCAGAAGCTGAGTACAGCTTAGATGGAGGCCCTGTGACGGAAACCGAACCGTCGGCAATCGGCTTTCTAGAAGATGGCATGAGGCATTCCTGGAAACACCTGAACCCGGTACCGAAAGGAACCAGGGAGATAACATTCGTGATAACCAAGCTCGGCGACTGGGAAGGGCCCTGGAAGTTCAGGGTGCCTCTTGACTAATCAGGGAAGTGGTGTGGGATGATTAAGAAGGCAATAATTGGGTTGTTAGTTCTGGTTCTCCTGCTGGCCGTTACCGCCTGCCCGGTCGGTAAGGCACACATACCGATACTCACTCCGGAACTGACACCACCGCCAGTGGGGGCAGAGGAAACCGAGGAAGTCAACGATGATATCGTGGGCACACCCAGCGGCATCGCCTACCGGGCCAATGTCCGCAGTATCGAAAATATGGGGAAAGAGTACCCCGGGCCGCCCATCAAGAACACCAGTACAATCCTGAGCCGCTGGTTCAGCGAGATAAACGTCACATACCGTAACCCTATCGAAACCAGGGCGGGTGAAACCAGAAACAGCATCTTCCGGGTAAGCCGGGAGAGTGGCTTTGATGAGGGCAGACTCAACCTCTATGCTACCAGTATTCCACCGGGCATAGAGCTTACTCAGAATATGAGCGCAGGTATGATAGGCACGCTGGCGGCAGTGCTCGTTATTGAAATCTCCCCAGATGCCGCCCCCGGTCAATACAATTTTGAAATCGGCCTGGAGGTTAACGGCTGGGACTACGGCACCGTCCCCTGCGCCATTGAGGTTGTTGAAGAAATCGACCTGTCTCAGCAAACCTCTCGTCTTGACCACGCCAGGCCATATCTGATTATTGGAGAGGCGAATCTAGCAAATGAAGACCCTAGCCGCACCGTCGGGCTCTGGCTGATAACCTCGAAAGATGCCTCCGGCTTTGAGGAATATGCCCAGACTGCTATTCAGGCCGCTCTCGACCTGTACGACTTCTATAAAAGGGATTTCACCTCGGTGAGGCTGATACCCAGGGACGGCATCGAAATCGCTTATGCGCAGGCCAACTTCGCCGCTGATGGCAGAGGTCCCGCAGGTATGACAGGGTCGGCTCCGGCGGTGACCAGCTACTGGAAAATATGGGCCGCCGACCGCGGGCTTAACGAACAGGAACTAGCAATCGCTGAACTCTGGTCTGCTAAACAGCAAGACTTTCCCCAGCAAAACCCGTTGAGCAGTCTAAGCTACGATGTCGAAGCCCTGAGGCAATATATCGCCGATACGCTGGACATCCCTTATGAAGAAGTGCAAATGCCAGAACTGGAAATGAGTGAATATGAGCTGAATTTATCTGAGAGCACGAGCACCGTCCGAATTTATGCAAATAACTACAGCGTTACCCCACCTTAAGGAGACACTAGCATGACAGGTAAAATGAAGCTCTATATTGGGCTGCTGGTGCTGGGGGTAGTGGCGATTGGGAGCGGAGTATGGATGCTGGTAAAATCCCCACCACGGATTGATATTCCTAAAGAGCCTCCGGTCATCTACGAGCAACTCGACTATATTATGAGGGGAGAGTTTAAATATCTCTATATTTACGGTGACGGGAGCATCATCTACATCGAGGATAAGGGGCTGCGGCTCCCAACGCCGGGACACCCAGCTACCAGGACCTGGATGACGGGGGAATTCACCCCGGAACAGTTAGACAGTCTCGTGACCTACCTCGAGAGCAGCGGCCTGGACAAGCTTGACGAGTACTACCTATTCCCGGGAGAACTGAGCGAGGGCGGTAGCATAACCAGAGGCGATATGGACTTCACAATCTCAATTTATAGCGAAAACCTGAGCAAGGCGGTAACGGCGTCGGGCTACCTGACGCCTGACAAAGGAGAGACGTATCCGGATATGCCGTCTCCGCTCAATGAGATATACACAAAGCTCAAAAATATCGCTGAAGCTGAAACAGAGGAAGTTTACCGCGAGTCAATACAGAGCGCTCTCTCATAGGAGTAAAAAAATGAAAAAGAAATACCTGCTGTTAATAGCTCTAACAACCATCCTGGTTGCTCTTTTGGCAACTGCCTGCCCGAATAACTCTACAAATATTTCAACGCCCGCTCCTTTCTTTCCCGTACAAAGGGACGGTCTGAGTCAGATGGACGCATTACTAGAAGGCAGATTAGAGCTGGATAATGGCTATTTGCGAGTGAAATATTTTGATGATAATTACTTACTTATCTGGCCTCATGGTTTTTCACTGCATACTGAAGGCGAGGAAATCCAGGTCGTTGATAGTGAGGGGCAAATTGCGGCGCGGGTGGGAGAGACAATAAAGGTGGGCGGTGGTGAAATACCGGCTAAATTCGCTGAGTTCATAGCTGAGGAGGTCATCGGTCGGTCGTTGCCGGATGATTGTGCCGGCCCTTTTTGGAAAGTCTCGGAAGTGATTACTGATTAACGTACTCCGCTATGAATAAAAGTCAAGTTGATATGAGTTAACCTGCTTTGGGGGGGAGAGGGAGTCAGCCCGGACTGCCGGAGATACCGGACATGAAAACTGATGGACTGAGTGTCGTAACCGGAGCATTTAGCTTCACCGGCAGGTACATCGCACAGCGACTTCTCTCTATAGGGGAGAGTGTCAGAACCCTAACCAATCGGCCTGAGAGTGAAAATCCGTTCGGCCCTCGGGTGAAGGCTTTCCCGCTTGACTTCGACAAGCTCGGGGAATTGACTGGCAGCCTCCGAGGGGCAAAGACCCTGTATAACACCTACTGGGTTCGCTTCGCCTGTGGTCAAGTCACGTTTGACAAAGCTGTGGAGAACAGTAAAACACTCATCAAGGCGGCCGAGGAAGCGGGAATCAGGCGAATCGTGCATATCGGCATCACCAACCCGTCGGCAGACTCGACGCTCCCTTATTTCAGAGGTAAAGCGCTGGTGGAAGAGTCAATCACCCGGTCAAGACTGTCCTATGCAATAGTCCGGCCGACCGTAATCTTTGGGCTGGAGGGCATCCTGATTAACAACATCGCCTGGCTGCTGAGGAGGTTCCCGATATTTGCCGTTCCTGGCTTTGGAGATTACCGAATTCAACCCGTTTTCGTGGAGGATGTGGCCGAGATGGCCGTCAGCGCTGGCCACGAAGATAATAACGATATTATTGATGCTGTCGGCCCGGAGATTTATTCATTTGACGAGCTGGTGAGGCTGATTGCCGGCCGAATAAACAGCCGGGCCAGGATAGTTCACGTCAGACCCGGGCTGGCATACTCGCTTGCCAAACTAATCGGCGGTGCGGTCAGGGATGTGGTAATAACCAGGGACGAAATCGACGGCTTGATGTCCAACCTCCTTATCTCTAAAGGTGAACCGACAGCGCCAACGCGCCTCAGCGTGTGGTTGGGGCAGAATGCCGATAAGGTTGGTAGAAGGTATATCTCCGGCCTGAAGCGGCGCTACCGCTGAGGCGAAGCCAGCAGAATTGAACAATCGTCCATTCTGTGCAATAAGAAGGCTGGGTATTCATCACATACAAATACCCAGCCTTCATCTTTTCTTGTGCGGGTAATTTCAGCTCTTACCGATTCTAAACATCTTAGTCCCACACACTGGGCAGATGCCTTGAGTCGCTGGCTTTCCATTCTTCATGGTTATCGCCTTGGCATCCTTCATTTCTCTCTTGGTTCGACATTTCATACAGTATGCTTGCATCGGTCTACCCCCTTTTTGTTACGAAGCATAAGCTATTCGTTCCTGCAATGTCAATAGTCACACACACGCAATTGGCAGGTAACACAGGCTTGAATTGTGCAGTCCAAAGTGCCTGTAATCAAAATCCAGGCACTTTTTCGGGATGGTTAATGGTTTGATACCTTGGCAGGGGCGGTAAAAACAAAAAGGGGGCCGAGGTTTTACCCCCGACCCCTTAGCCATATACCGCTAGTAATATACTAGAAGTCAAACAGTGCTGGCTGCTCTGCCTTTCTCAGCGCTGCCTCTTCCTCTTTCTTCTGCCGCCTCTCAGACCGGTCACGGTCTAGCCTAGCAGCAACCCGTTTTCGGTAAATCCACCTCTTAAGGCGGTTAAGGTCGTCCTCCTGGTTGCGAGTGAGTGATTCCACCCGGATATCCTCGGGCATGGTGACTCCGGACTGCGGGGTCCGCTGCTTCTCGTAGACCTTGGTGGCGATGTAGAGGTATATCTGCGCCCAGTCGTGGTCCAGCGGCTGAGTCAAGCTGGCGGTGTAGAGGTAGGCACAGGCCTCGGCATCGGTGCCGGCCATCTCTTCCCCCTTGATAACCTTCATGTTCTCAATCAGTCTCTCTAGGGTGATGGCAGTCTTGAGCCAGTCGGGGAGGGTATCTCCCCAGCCCCCGGGGAAGACAATGATAGGATCGGTCAGAGCGCCCACGATGTCGGAGATACCTTTGCCAAGTTCTCTTTCAGCTGCCAATTGTCACCTCCTTTCCCCTTTTTAAAGGTGAGGAGGGACCAGGCTATTTCCACCTAGTCCCTCCATCTTCTCTACCACTCGACGAACATGGGCATCATTAGCACGAGGGGCGACGTGCTGTGGCGGAAAAGGCCCGGGGCCTTTTCGCCCTGGGTGGCCAAACTTATTAGGCCTTCCTTCCCCTTGATGTACTCGAGCAGGTAGTTGACGTTGAAGCCAATCCTGCCGGGTTCGTCGGACTCTACCGGGATGGAGGTTTCAATGTCCCCCATTTTTTCGCTTTTCGCCGACACGGACATCGACTTCTTTTCCCACGATAGCCGGACAATCCCGTTGTTATCCCTGGCCGGCGTCAGAACGCCGCGCACCGCTCTCTCGAAGTCCATTGCCATAAACTTCACCTGGGGGAGGGATCCCTTGGGGAGGAGCTGCTTCATGTTCGGCGGTTCGCCTTGAATCAGCTTGATGACCATGGTCACCTTGCCGAAGCCAATCCTGAGCTTGTCGGCATCGAAGGTGAGGTCTACCATCCTCTTGGAGGTAACTATCTGCACCACTGAGTCCCCGGATGGCGCTTCCCTGGGGGTCTTAGCCCACAGGTGGGCAAGGTACCGGACGGCCTGGGCAGGGATTATGGCGTTTGCCCTGGCCGGGATAACAAGGTTTATCGGCAGGGTCTTGTAGGCCATGCGGAAGCCGTCCGCACCTGCTATCTCCAGTTTTTCGCCCAGGAAGAGGATTACACCGGTGAGCACCGGGCGTGCCTCATCGGTCGAGCAGTAACCCAGCATAGAGGAGAGGGCCGGCACCAGGGTGTCGCCGTCCACCCTATTCTGCGGCTCAGCTTTGACCTCCGGGAAACCCGGGTAGTCTTCGGGGTCAGCGACATCATAAGAGGCGCTGCCTTCGGACCAGGTGAGCTTGAGGCGTTTAGCCTTCTGCTCAATGGTCAGCAGCTCATACCCGGGGATGCGCTTGAGAAGGTCCAGCACCGGTGATAGGGGAATCAGACACTTGCCGTCCACCCCCTCGATATCCACGGAAGCCGCCACCTCGAGGTCGTTTGCCTCAGCTCTGCCCTCGCCGAGGAATACGTTTTTCAGCACTTCGATGGTGGGCTTCTTCGGGACGACCGGTTTAAGAAACTCGAGGGCGTCCCTGAGGTTGTTTACTCTCGTCTTCATTCTTTATCACCTCCTCTCTGGCCTGTTTATTCACCGCCGGCAGGCCAACCCCGACGGTTGGCGCCAACTAAAACATTGAATGTTGGCGGCTTGTCTTTTTAGGCGCGCTTGCCGCGCCGGCTGCCTGAACAGGCACAGCCTGGGACGGCAGGGGGCTTTTGCACTTCGGGTACTGCGGGTTTTCCGCCCAGAGCTGCCTGGCTTCCTCAACGATGCCGGGCACCCTCTCCAGACCGGACCCGAGGTCACCCTCGAAGGTGCGGAGGACGGGGTCGCAGTTCTCGGACTGCACGCCTATCAAGCCCTTGTTTTCATTGTGGGTGATGACGATTTTGATTCCGTCGCTCATGGCTAACCTCCTTTCTCTTTCTGCTTTTTTGTCCCCCAGATGGACTTTATCGATGCGGGTGTAGCCGGGACGCTGACGAGAGTCCCGGCTTTAAAATCGAGGTAGAGCTGCACCCATGTGCAGGTGCCGGCGATGAGCCGGTGTACAACTTCCACGACCAGGGCGGCCATGGCCAGGTTGATGGTCGGGCCCTGCTCCTCGGCGATTGCGGCGCAGTCCCGGCCGCGCGGCGCCTCGTTCAAGAGATCCGGCCGCTGCAGAGTCGGTAGCGGCAGCCCGTAGTAGATGTCTTTCTCCGGCGTGCAGGCGGCGATGGTTTCGGTGTTGCCGATGAGCACCTGGCCGAAGTCTTCCCCGTTGCCGGCGTCCACCCACCACACCGACGGCACGGGGTATGAGTGCAGGCCGCTTCTAATTACTGTGTGGATGTCCCCACGGGCGGGACCGTTATCCACGCACCCGATAATTAACCCCGGAACGGGTATTTCCGCCATGCGCACCGGCAGGGTGCAGTACCCAACGAGCCGGTCGAATCTCCGGGACAGCCGCTGCGCCAGGGCCTCGCTCTTGAACTTCCCCAGGTCCTCCTTGTAAAAAGACTGCCGACCGAGATTCCGCTCCTCTACCCGGTCGGGGTCTATCAGTACAAGTTTCGCTTTCCGGGGCAGGAGCCGACAGATCCCCTCGGCAGCAAAGCCGCCGGTGCCGCCGCAGCCGACTATCGTCACGGCGAAGGGGCTGTTGGTGAACCTGTTGTCGAGCCTGTACATGTAATAATTCCTCCTCGGTTTTACCAACCAGGAGTGTTAAGATTCCCCCAGCCAGTTTTGCTAATTTTATTACCGGCTATTTACCGTCGAAGATATCCTCCGTGGTGACCGGGGCGAAGTAGCCGTAAACCCCCAGCCTTATTTCAACATCGGGGATGAGCGTGTTAAGCCTGCCGACCACCATATCGAGGCATAGCCCCTGCTCGTCGGCATTATCGTCGTAGCTGAAGAACGCCCTCATGGCCCCGTGGCTGTGGATGTCCATTATGGTCGAACCCAGCCGCTCGTATCTAACCTTCGCTGGCTCCCTGTCTTGCGTGGGTATGGTGAGGTGATATTGCCCGTCCCAGGTTACCGCCAGGTACTGCTCCAAGGAGCTGTTGACCATTAGTGCGGATATCGCCAGGTCATAGAGAGCGTGGGGTATCTTCCCGTGGGTGAGCTCTATCTCTTCATCGAGGGGGCGAAGCCCCCTAATCTCCGCCGGGCTTATGCACAGAGTTACCTTGAGCAGCGGGTTCCGGGCGCGGATAAAGACACCGGTCCTGGCGAAGATGTAGTCGTAGTAAAGGCCGGCGTCACCGGTAAGCCCCTCCTCGGTGTTCAACAGGTACCCTACAGGTTTCACTATAAGATGTCCTTTATCGTTCCGATTCGCACCAGGTCCTTCATGGGGTATCTCGCTTTCCCGTCCAGCTCCTCCCACAGCTGCAGCAGGTCCTTGGGGTATTTCTTCGACCGCTCGTTGTACTGAGCTTCTCTGGTGAAGAAGCTGGCGAAGAAAGACTCGGGTATCTCGCTGACATCCGGCGGGAACTTGTGGGTGCCGGCGCAGGTGTCGCCGTTGCTGAAGATGTTGAATAGAGGGGCATGGTAGATAACGTCACGCGGCGATGCCGGCCTCTTCTTGGCGGCGTAAATCCTGGGCTGCCTGCCCGGCGAGCAGATGAAGATGAGTCCCGGCATCGGCAACTTGAATCTCCTGGGGGGCTTGAACGGCTCTAACACCAGGGCTACTTTCCAGACACCGGGCGGGCGCCAGAGGGCGAACTGGGGGCCGTTTTTGCTCTGGCGCCACCAGAGCGCGCCCTGGGGCAAAAGCCCCGATGACATCGGCACTTCCCGGAGCAACGCCATGGTCACATCGCGAGCCGAAACCATCTTGGTATGGATTGTTTTGCCATCTACCAGGTAAAAGATAATCGAGTCCTGGTAGAGATCTAGCCTGGCCCTGATCCTGTCCGGTGGTACTTCAAGGCCGATAGGCAGTTCCCACTGGTAGCCTTTTAGCTCTTCCGGCAGCTCTTTAGCCATTTGCCCTCCTTTCCTCGATGAAATTTACCATTTGCTCGAACCGGCCCCGGGGGTCGGCCTCGAGCCATTCAACGAATTCGTACAATCTGTTCTCCGCCGCCTCCGCCTGGTGCCACTGGTTCGTCAGGTCTTCAACCGTTCCCCTATCCCAGCCCATGATGTTATAACCCAGCATTTCATCGTCCGTGTCCAGGAAGAAGTTGTTGGTGCACATGTGAAGCCTGTCGGCCCAGTACGCCAGCTGCTCGAACTGCGTCTCGTTGAGGAGCTTGTGCGCCTCGTCCGGCTCGAGCTGGATAGGGGCGGCGCGCTCGATAATCTCCTGGGAAACGTGCTGCAGGCAGGCTTCAGCCAGGGCGGCGCTCGCTCCCTCGGTCTCGTCGTAGGGGCTTCTTACCAGGAAGGTCATCAGCTGGATCCCCGCGCGGACGTCTCCCGGCATTTCGTGAAAGTCGTCGTAAGTTATCCCCCTGACTATCACCGGCAGCTGGAAGGTGAGCTCCCTGTATTCGGTGATATCTCCGTATCTTAGGTATTCGTGAAGAGGGAAATACCGGTCCTCGAAATAGCTGGCGAAAAGAGCTATCTGCGCCGCCGGCGTCGTCTCGGATAAGATGTCCTGGCGCCTCTCCGGGAGGAGCTCGTCGACCAGCTTAAGAAAGTCGGTAAACTCCTCCGTGGTGTCCAGCTGGGCAACCAGGGAGCCTATCGACGGCACCCCGCGCGATCTGAGCTTGATGGCCATGGCTATGATTGGCCCAGCTCTATCAGGCATCTGACCGCCTCTTTCGTCGCCTCGGAGTAAGCCTTCGCTTCTTCGACGGCTTCCTCAAGCTCTTTTTGGTAGAAGGCTATCTTTTTCGGGTCAACCTTCCCGTCTTCCCCAACCAGCTCGTGGGCCAGGGGGAAAATCCGGAGGCGGGTTTTGGGGAGCGCCTTCAGGATGGTAATTAAATCTTTAGGCTCCACTATCCCTTGGTACCAACCTTTCTGACGAACTCGTAGAGAGTATCATCATCCCGCTTGGCTTCCTTGACCTCGGCGTTGGCCAGCTCGGGGAAGAAGTCAGACATCCTCTTCTTGACCACCTCCACGGATGCGTCGGGGTCCGGGTCGGGAAACTCTCTCCCATCGTAAACAAACACCCTGCTCATTGGTCACCTCCTTTCTGCTTTTGTCAGCTGTTACTCCATCCAGATAAGCACCGTCTTGGTGGCCAGCTCCTGACCGCAGGAGTTGCACTTGCCAGCGCTGGGCATATCATCACAGTCAATGTCGTCGCTCCCGCAGTTTGGGCAGAAGATGACGTCCCCCTCATCGAGTTCTTTGCGGCGCTCGGTTTTGCCATCTTTAACCCGCTGCACCTTGAAGAGTTCCGACCAGGTGTGGTGCCTGAGGAAATCACTGAGCTCGCTTAGCGCAAAAATCTTGGCCTGCTCCTCAGTTTTGGCCTGGTCGTCTTCCACCCGGAAGCGGATATCGGCCGTCACATCGAAAGCCACAGCTCACCTCCTTTACCGGTTTAATATTCGTCAGGGAAAAGCACCGTGGTCGCTGACCGGTCAGCCTCGGTGATAATCCAGATTTTCGGCAGGCCGTTGTGTTCGTAGGCTGACAGCAGCCTCAGCTGCTTGCCCAGGGCATACTCGTTTTCTCTCTTGTCCTCGGCGCTCAAGTCACCCCAGTCGCCTTGCGAGTGGCGCTCGAGGCTCTTCCGCACGAACCTGGCGAAGGCCTCGTCGGAGGCGGCCCGGTCCATAACGCCGGCGGTAGTAATGAGACGCCCTGTCGGGAACTTACCCGCCATCGCTTTAACCTCCTTTCTCCTGCGCTCACGGGAGGGGATATAAAAAATCCGCCCTTAACGGGCGGAAGTAAGCAAAAAGACACCCCAGTAACGGGGTGTCCCTTTGTTTTTTGCCTAGTGGTTTAGAAAGTGCCTAACCGCTTCACTACATACTTGCTCAACTTTCCTTCTGTATTCGGGGGGCAGGGGCTTGCCGTATCTGATAGCCTTTCGCCGTCTGTTTTTGCTAACCCCCTTGAGAGTGTCCCCCAAGTCAATAAACAGGTTAGCATAGCTACTTGATACCCGAACTTTGGCGAATGGCGAAAGGGTTAGACCGCTAACACCCAAGCCGACTAAATAGAATACGGGCTGATTGCCGAAAAAGATGTCTTGGCTGATGTTATTGAACTGTCCCCGTAGTGGGTAACGCCTTTCACCTAGACTGTGTAGCCGTTGCCTTTCGGCTTGCCATTCTGCGCTGTCCTGCGCCCTGTCGTCTGCCTTCCAATCGGTTATTAAGCCTTCAATAAAGTTTAGGTAGTGGTGGTCTGGATTGGCGCAAGGCTTATGACCAAAGACGCAAAAACCCCCACTGTCCAGAAAGAGGTCAACAAGGTGCGCTTGACGGCTAGGCGTATTCCATTTTGGAATAGCCATTAGTCACCTCTCTTTCTGCCTTGTGTGCGGTGGGGCGTGCCATACGCTAGAATGATTACGCTGGAACTGCTACCTTTGGGGCGGGGGTTTCGGCTGGTGCGGGGGCTTCGGCTTCAGCCATAGACTTCTCCATAGCTTCGGCAACCGCCTTCCGCATATTGGCGTTATCGGCGGTAACTATCGGCTTGCCTGCCTTGATAGCGTTACGCTGTAGGGTTTCGTAGCCTTTCGGGTTAGCTTCCGCAACGCTTTCGGCGTATGCAACAAGATTGGCGGCGAAATTCTCCCTTACCAGTTTAACGCTATCGGCAATAGGCTTGGCTACCTTGATTACTGGTCTACCCGACTTGCTAAACTTCACCGACCCGTCTTGATTGTAGGCAAGGCGCAGGGGTGCGCCTAGCGCATCCAGAGGGATAGCGGTGTCGCCTTGCAAGTTGGTAGCAAAGAAGAAAGGTTGCCAAATGCTCTCAAGGTCTAACGACCAGACACGCCGACCTGTCGGCTTTTTGCCGTTGGGCGTGAGTAGTGACTTTATGTAACTGGGGGTATCTCCCATCTGCTAAACTCCTTAATTGAATTTAGCGTATGGCACACCCAACCGCACACAAGAGGCATTATAGACGGCTAACCGTTGCCTTTCGTAGCTGGCTACATTATAGATAGCCAGTGGTCTAACTATTCGGCTTCCGTATGACGGCGGTAACTGTCCCGATAGCTAGGCTGGTAGCCTAGTATCTGTAGCCGTATTTTGTAAATGTGCTAGCAGAATTATGATTTACTCAAAAATTCATATCTGCTACGATAAGCATACTTTACAAAAGAGCCTAATGTATAGAAAAGGAAGTAATTACTTTTTTAATGCCTTGATGAAATGCATTTGGCTGATTAAGCCCGAAAGGGTTTAACTTTGGTTGCTAGAGGTACGGCATTGAGGCCATAAGGCGGGCTAGAGGACGGCGGTGGGACGGCGAAAGGAGGACGAAATAAAGATGGTAAGACGGCCTTGGGCTATTTCCGGCCTGAATAAATGTTTAAGCTAGTTGAAGCATTGCTTTGTTTCAATTCTCCCTTTTCGTCCTAAAACCGCCTGGATAACGCTGTTAAACGGAAAGCAAGGGAGTTGTGGCTACTCTGCCCAGGCCATCTGGTATTGGCCATAAGCCAGATGGCCGGTAGACGCTTCGGGTTAGAAGAAAAGAGACATCCTCGCCCCGTCGTCCTGTCATCCCATCTTGGTCTTTTATTCGTCCGGGGCTCGGTCCTTGAACAATCCTCTCGGCAAGGGTGGACGTGGGAACGGGGCGGGTAAAAAATCGGACGGTTTCCATCGCGATGAGGTAGAAGATTCACGAGGCTGCTCGGCTGCTGAGGCCGGTGATACGCCCTGATACACACGGGGCGTCTCGATTTTTGCATTTGCCCTCAGGAACTCGATTATCGGCACCAGATTCCCCTCTGCTATCTTTGATTTAAGGGACTGAATAAAATGTGAGAACTCGGGTAGTGTCAGGATGTTAAAACCCTGGGATTTTAGCCGCCTCAGGTAGGGGTCGGAGTTCTCGTCGCTATGCGTCTTGTCTAAGGTGACCCTCCCCTCAGGCGAGATAAGCACCACAACCGCTCCGGTGGTTATCCCGGCCGCCTCTATCCTGACCGTGCTCAGCAGACGGTCGAGGCCTCCCTGAACAATGTTTTTAATCTCCTCATCCAGGTAACTTTGCAGCTGGTGCATGGTGCCGGCCAGGTCTAATGCCCCCCTTTGCCCGGCCTCCAGCATCTTTACGAGACTAGAAACTATGTGCTTTACTCCATCCATCAGCTTCCACCTAAATGCCCCGCCAGTTCCTGCAGATTCTTTTCTACCAGAGAAGGAAAACTGAGCCTGCTTCTGTTCATGGTCGCCCAAACGCTGATGGATTTAACCGTGACCAGTACGAGGGGCAGGTACTTTTCATAGTCTGCCGAGGAGGGGTTCTGCAGCAGGTTTAGGATGTCGCGGGCTAACGTATCCTTCTTGAGCTGCTGCTCGACGACGCCCACCGTTCGGCCTACTTCAATGGCCTTGGCGTTCAATTCCTCAAACTGGTCGAGAATGGCTGTGTTTCTGGCGCTGTACTCCGTGTATGTTTCCTTCAGCGTTTGGATTTTGCCTTTGATCTCAGCAAGGTCTGCCTCCGCTTGATTGATCTGCTTCTTTATCTCTTTAAGCTGGCCATAGGCCTCGATTGCCTTCATCACCTCCGTCGGTTCGCCGTATTTCCAAGCCGTCCTGTTTATCAGTGAAAGGACGGCGAGGCCGAACTTGCGCTTGAGCAGTATTTTGCATATTTCGATGGGCTCCTTTAGGTGCGAATATTGCTCGTCCAGCTTCTTTAATGTTGCTCTTTTCTGCTTGACTTTGTTCCTTAACTCGTCATCGATTGTCTTGATCCTTACAAGGTCAACAAACCGGTTTACGGCCCTGAGAGCCTTACGCGGCGTACCGTACTTCTCGGCCGCCTTGGCCAGCTCGCCCAAACCCTGCTCATCGAAGCCGATAGCTTTCAGCCTCTCGTAAGTCGCCAGCGTTTCTTCCCTGGCTGCTGTCTCGTTCCGCACCTTTTCCAGCTCATGCTTGGCGGTATCCAGCTCCTGTCTGCGGCTCTCCATTTCGGTGGCCTGGGCATCAAGCTGCTCCTGTTTCTTTTGCGCCTCCTGGTCTAGCTCACCCAGATTGCCGTATTTTGCTACCGCCTCAAGAACCTCTCCGGGACCGCCGAATCTCCCGGCGGCTTCGGCTATACGAGACATGGCCTCGATGTCGAGGCCGGCTTGTTCCAGCTGCGCCTTGTAACTCAGTGCCGACCGGGCATCTACCGGCGTCAACCCGGCCTCACGCCACTCATGTAGGAGCAGGACAAAGGCTGAAACGCCGATATCTTCCTTTTCGAGTTGCTTAACGAAGCCGGCTATCTCACCAGATGATGTCCCTATCTTCTCGAGCTGGGTTTTGATGTCTATCGCTTCCCTTAGCTGGCCCACGTTGGTATCTTTTCTTTTTAGCTCCTCCATGAAACCCACCACATCACGCAGCGATGACCCCATGCCCTCAAGCTCAGCTGCAATTCTCACTGCCTCGCTCACATCGGCCAGGGTGAGGTTTTTGGACAGCATCTCGCTGAATAGTGCCGTGGTACTTTGCCAGGGAACAGGGTCGGTTGTTATGGTCCCCCTAGTGTAGCCTTTGATTGTCGACTCGCTCCAGTGACCTCCGGTGAGATCCGCTATCTCCCGATTTGACAAGTCCATTCCTTTCAGCTGAACCATAAGATCCTTCGCCCGTTCAAGCTCCGATGCCGTCAGCCTATCTCTGCCGGCGAGCAGCTTGAGCTCTTTGGCTACCGATTCTATGTCCATCTTACGCCTCCTTGACTTTATTTTTATGAACCGTGATTCGGGTTCTCACCGAAACTCTGGGTGTGCTATGGCAATGGGGTCCTCCCAGGCCCGGACCTCGGCTTTACCTTTAGCGCTCAGCCTGTAAAACGCGCGCTTTTCCAAAAAGCCGTAAACAGACGGCTCTGTCCTGCCCACGGGCTCGATTAATTTGAGGACCTTGAACCAGTGCCAGTATTTGGCAAAGGAGTTATACGTGCATCCCCTAATTGTTTTCTCGCCGATCTCAATGCGTTCCCTGTTTATCCGCTCAAGGTTTTCTCGCAGCGCATAGAAGATATCGGCGGCGCATGCTTCGCCGTGCTTAAGGAGGTAGGCCTTACAGAATCTGCCAGGACGATATCCACTGGCAGCCCTTCCCCAGGGAATAGTCATGCGGTTGGGATCGGGGCTCTTTCCCTTTTGCGCCGGTTCTTTTTGTGCCTTCTTAATCCTTTGTTTTCGGAGTCTCATCTTCTTTGAATTCCCATAGCTTTTGGCACTCGGATCTCAGTTGCTCCAAGTTAGAATCGGCGTACTCAATGGTGGCTATGCTCGCACGGCCGAGCAGTATCTGGAGCTTCTTTGTATCAAGACCTTTAGCTACCCATGTTGTAGCCAGCAAATGACGTAGTGAGTGGGGATGAAGTCCCTTTATTCCTACACGCCGGCCGAGCTTCTCAATGATTTGCCAACCACGCTGGCGAGTAAATGGGAACACCAATGGCCCACAATAATGAAATTGGCGCCTCCAGTGCAAATATTCATCTAACAGTCGTAAGGTATAGCGGTCAACTGGAATTACTCGTTGTCTCCGTTGCTGAACCTTTTCTAGTATCGCCTGATCTACCTTATTTCCACACGCTGGGCAAAAGAGATGCCGTTTACCTAAAATCTCCCCGCAACGTGGGCATTTCAATTTCAACCGCTCTTTCGAGTCTACGATTGTTAAAGTTCCTCTCTTAACGTCGATATTACTTGTTTTAAGCTTGATAGCTTCTGAAATACTACAGCCTGTTCTTGCTAAAACAGCAATAAGAGCCCTGTCCCGAGGGTTACTACAAATGTTAATCAGCTTTTTTATCTTCCCGGGGTCAACATATTCATCGGCGGGAGTAACCTGTGTCATCTTACCTGATCCTTGCTCTTTCCTCTTTAGTCTTAATTCTTCTTAATATGTCCAGCCATAGTTGCTCTGGGTTTCCCCCTTCACAAAAGACTTGGTTTGCAAACGTCTTTCCTCAGCCCCCTTTTGTTAGCTGTTTTTGCCCCGATTTTGGTGCAAGGCTTTGCAAAGGCTGGGCCAAAATGTCCTCCAGCGTTTTATCCTCCCGCAGCACCCTTGTTTGCACAAACCCCGGGCTAACCTTTATCCCGGTCTCTTCAAATATCCACCTTGCCGCTGCTGAGTAGTTGCCACAGCAAGCCTGTAGGGCTTTACAAACAATTGCAAAGGGCACATCATATCTTTTTCGACCTATTTTATTGCCCGACTTGGTTCCGTGCCGTTTCGCATAGTCCATCCCGGCCCGGACTCGCTGACTTATCGTCTGCCTCTCCAGTTCAGCCACTGCCGCCATAATATTAAAGATAAATTCGCCATGAGGAGTGGTGGTGTCGATGGATGGCTCCATGTAACTCCGAAAGCCCACCCGGTAACCCCTTAACATGCTTAGGGTATTGGCGGCGTGAATAACGGAGCGGAAGGCGCGGTCTATTTTCCAGACGAGCAGCACATCAAACCTGTGCAGAGCGGCGTCCTTCATCAGGTGTTTCCAGCCTAATCTTCCTGAGAAGTCAGCAGCTGAGGCTTCATCAACATACTCCCTGTAAACAATCCAGCCTATCTCCTGGCAGTAGTCCCGAAGTTTCGATAGCTGGACCTCCGTGTTTTGGTCTTTGTCTGTTGTTGAGACTCTAGCGTAAAGGGCGGCTTTCATTCATTGCTCCTTTTTGGATTCCACAGACACCACCTTAGCCCCAGCCAGCTTTTTCGTCTCATGCACCAAGCGAAGGGTTTCCTCATTAATATCAGCGTGGCAAAGCTGTTCTAGTTCCACCTGTGTATAGACCGGGTATTCTTCGGTCACCCCTTCCACGTTCTCATCTAATACCACGGCTATAATGTCACCACCTAGGGTGCTACATTTCCACAGGCACCAACCCCGGGTAGCCAGCAGTTCCCTAGTGCGCTGAGCTGTTTCTTCTGCCTGGGCTAGATTGTCGCCCCAGGGCGACAATTCATATCTACAGGCGCCTATTTCACTACTTCTGCCTTTACTTGGTTGTCCCCATACATTCATTTGCCGTTTTTCCCCTAAAACTTAGCAAGCCTTATATCTCACTGGTAAGACCGGTAAGAGTGGTAAGGCTCTATCTAGAGCCAAAATTCCTAGCTTCAGAAATCCTTACCACTTCCTTACCACTCTTACCACTTTCGAAAAAGTGGTAAGGATTTACGCCTGACCATACCATTTCCTTACCAGTTTTTTAGGCCAAGTGGTAAGGATTTTTCGTATCTGGCCCATGCCTAGAGACCCGCAATCCTTACCAGTCTTACCACTTGTGGGATATAACCCCTCTAAGTTTTCAGACATCACGCAATGCTTCCTCTTTTAGCTTTATTACCCGCCTGGGCTTGCCAGATATCCAAGCAACGCCCTGTGTTCGGCCATCCTCGCAAATGGTCAGCCCCATGCGTCTAAGATCCTTCGACACGGTATTTGCCTTGAATGTTAAAGGCTCACCCGACCTCCGCCAAAAATCGTAGACAGTACTATATGCAGGGATCGGATTCAGGTACAAGACTCCGTCGTCGCCCCGCCATCCAATTTGGGTCTCGACCGGGGATGCCTTGGTGGGTTCCTCATCCTTGTGTCTAAATACGACCCTTCCTTCATCCATCAGGGCTTTGAGTCCTTCAAGAAACCGGCGCCCCGGTCTTTCCTCCTCAACCCTACCCCCCTGCATATCACCCAGTGCAATGAGGGTATCCCAGGCCCAATCACGTCGCTGTTTGGCCTCAGGATGGTCAATAACGCCGGCTTCTTCAGCAAATCCCATGGCCAAATCGAACCCAGCAAACAGCCAGGCGACGGCTTCCGGGACCCGAGGGTGTTGGCCTTCTATTTGAGCTTGGTGGCGCCATTTATCCCATGCTGGCGGCAACTCCTTTCGGATGGTAGTCCACTGTTCAGCCAACCATCGAATATAGGCAGCCATCGCAATCGGGTAGAGAGGGGCTACCTGTTGAGCAGCGGTCAGCTTTTCCACATCAATATCGCCCGGCTCAAGCTCGGTGGTGAAGAGCCTGGCGGTGTGAGACTGCCCACCAGGGAGTTGCTCGCCATTTGTCAAAACCACACCTCGGGGGACATAGGCTGCGCGGGTAGAGGTGTCTGACCTTAAGCGTCCTCGTCCCAACCGATTACCTTGCGCCCTGGCTACGTGCTCTGCCTTCGCTTCATATTCACGTGCTTGCTTGGTGTCCGGTGCCGGCGCCCAGTCGTCGATAACTAGGGGAATATCTTTGGCCAGTGCCATTAGTTTCTCGAGATAATTGGCAGTATCTCGCCAGCTCGCTGGCAAGTTGCGGACTGTGAAAGTTCCAAAGTGGCTTAAAGCCATGGCCTGTATAGTAGACTTGAAGGTGCCAGTAGGCCCGACTTGCCACAATGTAAATGCGGGGTCTAGCACCTCGGAAAGAGGAGCAAGGTACATCGCGGCCCAGAGCGGTACGGTTATTTTAGCCTCGCCGATACTAAAGAAGCCAAGACTGGCTTTAATTGCCTCCTTGATATCACTGGTAGCCTCCAAAGGCAGCCGGTACCTCTGCAATGGGGAGTCTAATTCCACTTCTACTCCAGGAAGCCCGAGGGCACCGTTTGCGGTTAGGAAAACATACTTACCATCCAACTCTCTCCACCCGGTATGTGTATAGACCCGGCGCTGGGTGATATCCCCAGACTTCAGTTGAATCGCCTCCCGGAGCCTGTCTTTTAGAGTAACACCGGCAGCAATTATAGCTCCCATTCCCCACTGTTCACTTACCCAGTTCATAGAATTGAAGTGGCTCGCTTGGAGTTGTACCTTGGGTAGTGTTTTCCCGTTTGCTAACCTTCCCTCTATGATAAAAAACCGCTGTTGCTCAATCCCGCTATCCTTAATGACATCCTCAACGGCCCTGGCATCGAAGTTACACAGGGGGGTTAGGACTTCCCCTGAGGGAGTAGGTTTCAGCCAGCAGATCTTGCCCTCTGCAACAGTGTAAACCTGGTGTGCCTTTCTAGGCGGGGAACTCGGAGGCTCTTGACCGGCCAAAGCATGAAGATCACCAAGGGTATGGCCGGCGGCCAGATAATCATCGACCCCAACCTTCCCGCCCTGGGGACCCTCGGGAAGCTGGATGTTATTCACCGAGGCACCCTTTCGCTGCAGGTGTTCCTTGAGCCGCACGAGGGCGTTCCAGACCCGCGGGTTGGAGTGGCTGTCCGAGTCAAAACACAGGTAGACATCCCGATCTTTCAAGGTGATGAAGTCGAAGTCGGCGAGGACCGTTGTCCCACCGAGAGGATTTCTTCCTTTCCAACCCCACACACCGGTGAGGCAAACGGCACAAGAACCGGCCGTGGCCAGGGAATCACCCTTTTTTACACCCTCGGTAAAGAATAAGGGGACATTAGGGTCGCCAAGCTGTTCCCGGCAACGGGGCGGGATATCCAGACGTATTGAGGAGCCCAGTGGGTTCTCATATTTAATCAGGCGCTCTCGATTAGCGTCCTTCCGAGGATGATCAGGTCTATACTGGTAGCCAATAATCGAGCCGTCAACACCATGTATGGGGATTAGAATACCCGGGGCTCTTTGCTGTGCCTTACTGAAGCCGGCCTCTCTGAGAGGTGTCTTGCCAAGCACTGATTTATATCTCCGTTCCCGGATGACATCAATAGAGATATTCGATGCCTTCAGGTGCTCTAGGTGGTATTGTAGGAGTTCCGGCACTTCTCTAGAAAAGGGTGGTTGACCCTTGTCTTGTCCTGGAGTATTATTGTTGTTAGAGCTATCCAACGGTTCAGATCCCACGCCGAAGCCCTGGTTTTGCCCGCCGGGGCTTCCTTCTTTCATATGTGACATTCACACCTCCACTGAGTACAACAACCGTTTTGCCCTTTGTTGGTCGCGGCGTTCAACGTCAAGGAGGTCTAACCCTAGTGAGAGGAGATACGCGGCGTGCCATACTTTTCGGCTGCCTTAACCAGCTCGCCCAAACCCTGCTCATCAAAGCCAATAGCTTTCAGCCTTTCGTAAGTCGCCAGTGCTTTCTCCTTGGTCGCTATCTCGTTCCGCACTTCCTCCAGCCTGGTATTCGTGGCACCCAGTTCCTGGCTGCGGTTCTCCATTTCGGCGGCCTGGGTATCGAGCTGCTCCCGTCTCTTTTGCGCCTCCTGGTCTAGTTCCTCCAGGTTGCTGTACTTTGCCAACGCCTCAAGCACTTCTCCAGAGCCGCCAAATCTCCCGGTAGCTTCGGCTATACGAGACATGGTCTCGATGTCGAGGCCGGCTTGTTCCAGTTGTGACTTATAACTCAGTGCCGACCGGGCATCTACCGGTGCCAACCCGGTCTCATGCCAGTCTTCCCTAGCGTGGAAATAAAAGCCTTATTCCTAGGATTGTCGTCAGCATCAATGAGGCTCTCCACGTCTCCTTTTGAGTTTCTTATCGGAGTTACTTCAGGCATTACTTACCTTACTCTTCCCTTTCTATTTTTAGTTACTTTTGCTCTGGGTCCCCTCTTCACGAAAGACTTCCTTTGTGACATCCTTAAAATACTGCCTTTTTAGCTAGCCTCCTCACTCAACTTTGTATTGCTTAAGAAATCAATGGACAGTCCTATCTTTCCGGCTTCCACTTCCACGACGGGCTTGATAGAAATAAAAAAGCCGAGAGGGCATGCACCGGTAGCATGCGCAAGCTCGGTGTTGACACGAGGCTGGTAGTTGCTTGGTTCCTTCCTCCGGGGGTGGCAGCTTGATCGGCGCCACCCCGTTCTATTTTTGTGTTAGAATATTGGTGGGGGAGAAAAACCGTGGACCGACCTTTCCTCCTTTTTTACCGGTTTTTCTCCCCCGCATCCTCCAAATCTGGGCGTTTTGGACGCCCCCCACGCTTGCCAAATTCCCTCAATAAGTCAGCGTACAACTCCGCCGTTCGCCTACCACCTTTGGCACCTATTCTCTTGAAGAAATCTCTCCCTTGACTTTCAAGAGTGGCACGTCCGCCTCGGCGCCCTGCTTCAGCAGTAGTGATTTCCTCTTTGTCAATCATATTATTGCCGTCCCTGTTCTGCCCGTAGTCTTATGTCTCGTAGAATAATTAGTTATCGGGCTTGACTCTCGGACTTGCCAATAAAGCTGCGCCTGACTCGTGTAGGGGTTTCCCCTCATCTTCATACTCGATTCTGAGGTCTAAGTCGTTGATAATCGTCTGCAGGCTGCGCTTTACATCAGTCAGTTTTGTTCCAGGCACAATCAACGTCAGCGTTCGAGCATTAGCCAGTGCTATCACCTCACCGACAAGCCCCTCGTCACGCAATGCTTTAGCAATGTAGGCAAGTCCTGATTCTCGGTCAATCCGAATCTTGGTCTTCACAGCGACTCTAAATCCCTATTGGAACTCTATAAATATTTTAAGTATACTGAAAGCATAAAACAGCCCAGGAGGCTGTGTCACTAGAAAAAACGGGTGACAATGCGAGCGACACAGGAGGCTAAATGAGTGAAGAGCTTTATGAACTAGACCAAGCTATCGACTGCTGCCGAGCCGCTCTCGCGCAGGAGGACGTTTATGTTCTCTGCAAAGAACTTCGGCATCTCGAGTTGATACACCGCAAAATGCACAGGTTGAGGGCTTTAGGCCGACTCAGAGTGGGTCTACTTATGATGGATCTTGAGAGGCGCGAGCCACAAGTAAAGCCACAACTTAAGCGAGAACTCGCCTCGGTGTTCGACTTTGACTCCCCTGCACCTTTTAACCTTCATGAGGTGATGCCGAAGAAGCGCTTGCCCAAAAAGAGGTTAGATAAAGGACAGGTTATAGCTTTGGAGGTAGGGGAAGGGGTGATAGAGCTGGATCAGTCTGTGCGAAAGTACCTCAAGGCTCGTGGCTGGGCGGACAGAGGCCCCCGGTGGCCCGACTACCTAAACCAGTTGACATGGCTACGCGATAGAGCGCTTTTGGATTACCTTCGGCCTGCTTCAGAAGGGCCGAAACCAGACGAAGAGAAAGTAGCTAGACAGGTTCTCTCCTTAGTGGAAAAGAACCAGGAATCCTGTGGCAGCAGAAAGCTCAGGGATGACCTAATGGGTATGGACCCTCCACTCACGTGGGGTGAAGTTGTATACCACTTCTTACGTGACCCTGTAAACACTAAGGGGAAAAGAGGGGAGGCTCTAGGCGAATTTCTTGGCCTTTTTAGGAACCGTTACTGCTTAGAATGCGATGAACTTTTCACAGCGTCAAAATCGAGCCTCCGTTTGGTTTGCCAACGCTGCTCCAATAAGTTAAGGAAACGAAAGGAACGGGAAAGGAAAAAGCAACAGCGGTTATCTCAAGTGGGTTAACAGGCTACTGCTTCGCGAAGCATTACCGAGCGGGTGTTTAACCCCCGCCTCGACAGGTGTGCAGAGCGGGTAAATACTGATGCTATTGTGTTCAAAACTCTTGGTTCTGTATTGAATACATATAATTAACCTAGCCCCAGTCCTTCTACCGGACTTGCTCCATTGCGATGGGCAGCTATAGCCTCTTCCTGCTTTAAGCCCTGGGTATAGCGCCGGCTCATTGTGAGGTCCTCATGCCGCAGGAACAGCTGGAGAAGAAATGAGTCTTTAGCTCCTCTCAGGTACTGGAGAGCGCTGGTGTGGCGAAGGCGGTGAACTCCACCTTGGCTGTTGACGCCAGCACGTTTCTTAAGATACACGAACGACGAACTCAGCCCACCTACCGAGAATTGTCTACCTTCTTCGGTTACCCAGAGGGCGTCACTTTTGGCTCGATGTTTTCTTTCCAACAGATAAAGCCAGATAGCTTTGGCCGTCTTGGCTGAAAATGGGCATATGCCTATCTTGTTTCCCTTGCCAATGACTCGAACCCACCTCTGCTCCAGATTTAGGTCTCCAAGTTTTAAGTGTACCAGTTCGCTCAAGCGCAAGCCTGAGTCAATGAAGAGCAGTAGCACAGCCTTGTTGCGCAGGCCGGTGAAGCGTGCCCCAGTTTTGATGTCGAGCTCGCAGACAGCAAAAAATCTCTTTAGTTCCTCTAGACCATAAGGTTGAACCTGGGGCGGGGGCGGAGCCTTAAAGTGGATGCCTTTGGCAGGACTTGTTTCAAGCAAGCCTTCCTCAACACTCCAGTTAAACAACCCCCTTAGTGCTTTGTAGTATGGCCATGCTGTTGATGGTTTGGACTTGCTGAATCTACGGCTGCCATTACCCGCAACGTACTCAAAACTTCTGGAGCCAATCCAAGATAAGAACTGTCTAATTCGTTTGGTGTCTAAGAGTTCGACTTGTTCAGGCCAGTCCTGGCTCTTGGCATACTCTGTGAAATGCCTCAGAAGCTTATCGTAGTACTCATGCGTGCGGGGTGCACGCCCCTCGGCTTGGAGAGAAAACAGGAATCCCTCCACCAAATCTTGTAGCCCGATTGTCTTGTTACCATGTTTCACCTTTCATGGCGGTCGGTCCATAATTTCTTATTTTTGTTTAGTCAGCTGGTTACTCCCAGATTTACCCCAGCTTTGAGACCTCGACCAAGTCAGCTGCTTACCCAGCTTTGTGGTGAGCCGCAGAGGACTCGAACCTCTAACCGGCTGATTAAGAGTCAGCTGCTCTGCCAGTTGAGCTAGCGGCCCGCTTTCTACCTGTTGTCACCTATTTTACTGTGTGCTGGGGGAGGTGACAAGGCAAAACCGCTACTATTTTAGCTCAGAAGCTGA